>Ga0209274_10000075_pt1 | contig 95149 bp, 79 predicted proteins | sample HubBroMetageREF1_FD_188343 | JGI IMG/M metagenome (GOLD analysis project Ga0209274, IMG submission 188343) | Reference soil microbial communities from the Hubbard Brook experimental Forest, New Hampshire, USA - Hubbard Brook CCASE Soil... | ecosystem: Environmental > Terrestrial > Soil >...
AGTGCCGCCGGAGCCGCGACTCACCTCGGCCAGAAATACCCGGTAACTCTGCGCTTCCTGCGAGGCGCTCAGCACCCGGCGCGCGCCGTAGATGCTCATCACCTCCCCAAGAATCTGCTGCATGGTGCCGGTCAGTCCCGCCTCGACTCGTGTCGAACTAAGAACGCGGGTGATCACGGCGCGCTCGGCCCGCACTTTTTTCTGATTCTCCGACATGTAGCCCAGCAGAAATCCGAGCACAATCAGATACACCGAGAACATGACCAGTTCTTGGGGATCCATCTCATGCACGCTCACGCCCAGCCGCGGGAGAAACGCCCACTTCAGCGCAGTTCGCACCACGAAAACCTCGCCCCAGAGCAGCACCACCGCTGTGACCGCAGTGGTCACGGTTTCCCAAAGTCCCCAGCGATAAGCTGCCGCCGCGATCACGAACACGAAGAATAGAACGAAGGGCCCGCGCTGCGCCGTCGCGAACAAGTAAATCAACACCGGCCATACGATGTCGGCGGCGTGCACCACCAGACGAAACGCCTTGGTTGACTGCGGCCGGAAGCGCACCAGCAACATCACCACCACCGCGTGCACGAAGTAGACTGTCAGCAGCCAGAACAGCCAGCGCGAATGGGCATAGCCGCGCATGGGCTCCATCCAAAGGGTGACCTCCGCCGCAATCGTCAGCGCCACCCGGGCCGTCGCCAGCCAGCGCTCGGTGCGCCGGATCTCGCCCGCACTGAGCGGCGCGCGAAAGCGCCATAAGTCACGGTATTGAGGGATCATCCAGGACAAAGGATTCACGTCGTTAGGCGATACATTCTAAGTGAGTGACTAATTCTAAAGGCAATCTCAGACAAACTCCATGAGCATCTTACTCCCGCTTGAGCAGAGCTCACGTAGGGACAGCCGCCCTCGGCTGTCCGGCGGGGCGAAGACCGTTACCCGTTTGAGTGCGAGGATGACCAAACCACAACCCCCGGCGAGCTGCGCTCGCCAGGACAGCCGAGGGCGGCTGTCCCTACGTGATTTTCGCACGGACCTTTCCGCATCCTGCCAGTGATTACTCTAGTAACCCCCCTAACTCCAAATCAACCTCTAGAATGGATGCGGAGTAGTTTGCCTTGGCCACACGCACCAAACTCTGGGTCTTTCTGCTGATCGCGCCGGTGGTCGCGCAGACGGCGGCGTCTCTAGTCATGCCCAGAGGAGTTGCCCTTACTATTGTCAGCGACCTGGTGCAGGGCGCTCTGCTGCTGGTTGCCACCGCCGCCTTCCTGCCCAATCTCTCGCGCTCGCGCTGCGCCACAGTGCACATCCGCCTGTTCTGGATCCTGATGAGCTTGGGCATGCTCTTCTGGCTCACTTATCAGGGAATGTGGAATTACTTTGAAGTCTACAAGCGTCAGGACGTGCCCAACCCGTTTCTGGGCGACATCGTTCTGTTCTTGCACCTGGTGCCGATGATCGCGGCTCTGGCTGTGCTTCCGCATCTTCGGGAAGATGAGCGGGATGAACGCATCCGCATGCTGGACTTTACTCTGCTACTGACCTGGTGGGTCTTCATTTATGTGTATGCCGTCATCCCGTGGCAGACTGTGCAATTCGATGAAGCGACTTACAGTGCCAATTTCAACTTCGCGTATCTGACTGAAAAACTCGTGCTCCTGGGCTCGCTTGCCATCCTCGCCTACACCGCTCAAGGCGGCTGGCGGCAGCTTTACGGACAGTTGCTCGGGGCCAGCGCACTCTACGCTTCCAGTTCCTATGTCGCCAACTGGGCTATCGCGCACAAGCTTTACTACAGCGGCAGTCTATACGACATCCCGCTGACCGTTTCCATCGCCTGGATAGCCGCGGCTCCCGTGCTCGCTCTTCGCCTCCACTTGTCCGATGCCGAACCGTCTCGGCCGGTGCTCGGCGTCTGGATCACACGCCTCAGCATGCTCGCTCTGTTCAGCCTCCTCTGGGCGGCCATGAGCGCTGAACTGGACCCGGCACTCCCGCCCGCGGTCAAGGGCTTCCGCATAACGGTGAGTCTTTTGACCATGGTGGTGATGGGCGTCGTGGTTTCCTGGCGCCAACGGCTGCTCCGAGCCGAGCTTTCACTATTTCTCGAAAGATCCCGGCGCTCCTTCGACGACCTCAAGGCCTTGCAGCACAAGCTGATTCAATCCGAAAAACTGGCCTCGCTGGGCCAGTTGGTGGGCGGAGCCGCCCACGAGATCAATAACCCGCTCACCGCCATGCTGGGATACTCCGAACTGCTCAGCGCGTCCAGCCTGCCGCCCGAGGAACAAGTTCAGGCCGCGCAAATCAGCGAACAGGTCCGCCGTACGACCGCCCTGGTGGCAAGTCTGCTCACTTTTGCCCGGCAGGCTCCTGCCAAGCTTGAAGCTGTCGACATCAACTCCGTGATGCAAACCACGGCCCGCCTGCTGGCTCCGCAACTGGAAGCGGAGGGCAGTTCGATCCGGCTCGACCTCTCGCCTTCGCTGCCGCTCGTGCTCGCCGACTCCAACCAGATTCTCCACGTCTGCATTCACCTTGCGGGACAGATCAGGGCCCGCCTCAATCGCGAGACGCACGGCACCCTGCTCGCTTGCACGCACAGCGTGGGTAACCGGGTGCTGGTTGACTTTTCGTCTTACGACGCTTCGTCGCCGCCGCTCTCGTTCGCTCCGCTCAATTCGGAAGGTGAGAACAAGCCCTCAACCCTTTCGCTGAGCGCCTGCTGCCGCATCGTCGAAGAACATGGCGGCAGTCTTTTGCGGTCAGCGACCGCCGGCAACACCGCGTTCCGGATGGAGTTGCAGGCCGCGGCCAATGCTGCCGTCCGCCCCACGTTCGCCGTGGCCAACCGCGCCGCGGCCAGGAGCGGTTCGTAAGTTGCAGGTTTCAAGGTTTCGAAGTTAACCCTCAACGACGCACGCCTTCTTTGAAATTCCGCAACCTCGCGATTTTGAAAATTTCCTATTTGTGTTTTATAGCATAAATTGTATAATTGTGATCACCGTGACGATCGTTCCCCGTGCGCCGGCAGAGATTCACTGGGAAGGAGATTCGAAAGAAGTTCTGAGCGGATTCCCGCAAGACGTGAAAGTGAGCCTTGGCTACTCTTTGCGCAGGCTGCAGAGGGGTGAGTTTCCCGTATGTGAAACGAGGGCGATGGCGTCAATCGGAAAAGGTGTCTGGGAACTCAAGGAATCGGATGAGCGGGCTTGGTACAGGTTAATTTACCTGACGAAGATCGGCAGCGTGATTTATGTGCTGCACTGCTTCGAGAAGGAAAGCCGGAAGACGGACAAGCGAGATGTCGGAACCGCGCGAGCCCGGCTGAAAAGGGTTCTAGAGCGTATTCAAATGGAGAAAAACAGGTGAAGTCCGAAAATAGGCCCAGGCACATCACCAAGGGAGATGTCTTCGACGATCTCGGATTGTCACGCTCCGAAGCGTCGGCGCTGAAGGTCAAGGCGACGTTGCTCGACGCTATTCTCCGGGAAATCGAGAAGCGGGGCTACACGCAGAGCCAACTGGTTGAGATTCTCGACGAATATCAGCCTTCAGTCAGCAACCTGACGCGAGGCAAGATAGCCAAAGTAAGCGTGGAGAAGCTGCTCGCTTATTCCGATCGTCTGAAGATGAAGACCACACTGACAGTGCGCGCCGGCTCCGAAACGCACCGCAAGAAGAGTTCAAAGTTTCAAGGTTTCAGAGTTTCAAGGAAAAGACCGGCATTCGTTGAAGGTTAACTTTGAAACTTTGCTACTCTGAAACCTCTGCAACCTTGAAGCCCTCTCTCTTCAACTGTCCGCACGCGGCAAAAATGTCTCGCCCGCGCGGCCGCCGCACGAATGCAGGAATTCCCGCTGCCACCAGAATGCGCTGGAACGCCAATACTCGCTCCTGGTCCGGCGTGCGGTACGGCAGTTCCGTCCCCGGATTCAACGCAATCAAATTAACTTTGGCCCGGATGCCCCGCACCAGCTCCACTACCTCGCGCGCCTGCTCGGGAGCGTCGTTCACGCCGGCCAGCAGAACATACTCAAACGTGAGCCGCTCTCGCGCTCGCAGTGGAAACTCCCGCGCCGCTTTCATCAGCTCCCCGAGATTCCACTTCCGGTTCAGTGGCATCACATCGCTGCGCAACGCGTCGTTGGACGCATTCAGCGAAATCGCCAGCTTCGGACGCAGCGTCTCCTGCCCGAAATCATAAATCCGCGGCACGATCCCCGCCGTCGATACCGTCATCCGCGACTCCGGAATGCCGACGCCCTCCACCAGCAGCCGCACCGACTTCATGAAGTTGTCATAGTTCAGGAAGGGTTCGCCCATGCCCATGAACACTATGTTGACACGTTGCAGCGGCGGCTCGACTCCCTGGTCGCGAAGCACGGCCGCGATCTGGCCGATAATTTCTCCTGCCTCCAGATTGCGCTTGACTCCGAGCAGAGCTGTGAAACAGAACTTGCAATTCACCGCGCATCCCACCTGGCTGGAAACGCAAATCGTGGCCCGGCGCGAAGCCTCGTGTGGTGACGCGGCTCCGGCGGGGCGAAGCCCCACCACCACACAATCAATCTCGTCGCCCGCTTCGCTGCCGTCGCCACTCTCGCCGCCATCTCCCTCGGGCATCCAGACCGTCTCCACCGTCTCGCCGTCTGATAACTCCACCAGATAGCGCTCCGTGCCATCGCTCGAAGTAAACTTGCGCGCAATCGCCGGAAGCCCGACTTCCCAACCCTGCTCCGCCAGGCGAGCGCGATATTCGAGCGGCAGCGTCGAGATCTGATCGAGGCGCCCAATCTTTTGTCGATATACCGCATCAAATAGTTGCTGACCACGGTAGGCGGGCTGCCCCGACGCGAGCGCAAGTTTCGTGAGTTCCTGCAAGTTAAGTCCTGAGAGCGAATTGGAGGGCTGGATTGGCATTGCGACGACGTCTTTAGCGTCTTCCGTCTTAGAGTTTAATACCTAGATAGTAATGCGAAGGAATCACGGTAAGTTATACAAAAATAAGACCAAACATCAGGCGTCTTCGCCCAGCCTCCGATTGTGGGAGAATAGTGGCAGTAACCCGCCCCGGAATTCATAGTTGGCTCGAACTTCATATTGGGCAATTCATAGTAAGGAAAGTGGCAACGAACTCATGGTAAAAGAAACCCGCAGCATTCGCCGTCAGGTCTTGCCGAACGGCCTGACCGTCATCACTGAGCAGATGTCCCACATCCGCTCGGTCGCGATCGGCATCTGGCTCAAGTCCGGCTCGCGCGACGAGGATTCTGAATTTAACGGTATCTCCCACTTCATCGAGCACATGGTGTTCAAGGGAACGGAAACGCGCTCCGCCGAAGCCATCGCCCGCCAGGTTGATTCGATCGGCGGCAACATGGATGCCTTCACCGCGAAGGAATGCATCTGCTTCAACATCAAAGTTCTCGATGAGCATCTTCCGCTGGCCATGGACGTCCTCACCGATCTCGTGCTGCATCCAGTCTTCGATGCCGGCGATATCACGAAGGAGCGCGGCGTTATCCTCGAAGAAATAAAAATGGATCAGGATAATCCGGACTATCTCGTGCACGAAATCTTCACCCAAAGTTTCTGGAAGGACCATGCCCTAGGTCTGCCGATCCTGGGCACGCGCGAAACCGTGAAGAAATTCGAGCGCCCGGTCGTCTCCCGCTTCTATGGACATCACTTTGCTCCTGGCAATCTTATCGTCAGCGCTGCAGGGAACCTCGATCATAAGCACTTCGTCGAACTGGTCACCAAACATTTCGAGCAGGTGAAGCCGAGGAAAAACGGATTGCATTCGCCGCCGCCGAAAACTTTTTCCCGCATCAACCTGCGCAACAAGAAATCGCTCGAGCAGGTGCAGATCTGCATCGGCGTTCCCTCACATCCCATGGCCCACGAACGCCGCTATGCTTCTTACATCCTGAATACGCTGCTTGGAGGCGGCATGAGTTCGCGCCTGTTTCAGAACATCCGCGAGCGCCAGGGGCTGGCCTACTCCATCTATAGCGATCTCAATCCGTATCGCGATACCGGCTCGATGTGCGTATACGCGGGCACTTCGCGCGAGTCAGCCGTGAAGGTTGTGGAGTGCGTGGTCGAGGAATTCCGCAACCTGAAAGCCACGCCCGTCCCGGAGGAAGAATTGCGCCGCTCCAAGGACCAGCTCAAAGGCAGCCTCATGCTCTCGCTCGAATCTTCGACCGCGCGCATGTCGAACCTGGCGCGTCAGGAAATGTATTACGACCATTTCTACGGTCTCGATGAACTGATCGAGCGCATCGAAGCCGTCACCGTAGACGAGCTGCAGCAAACTGCGGAGGAATTTTTCCGCACCGAGCAGATTGCGGTAACGATTCTAGGCAATCTGACCGGTCTTAAGCTAACTCGCGACCAGTTGAGCTGCTAAGTTTTGGCTTGAGCCCGTCACCAGCGCAGTCCCACCGTAATGGGCATAACGATGGTCTGGCCGTCGCTCTGATAAGCGCGATGGTAGCGCCATTCGAAGAAGACCTTGGCACGATCCAGGTGGTTCAGACGATAGGTCAATCCTCCGCCGTAATTGAAGCCGCCCGCAATTTTCGAATTTGACGACATCGTTTCCCCGCCCGGCGGTCCGGGCGGCCCCGGCTGCTGAATCACCGGGCCTTCCTCGGGGTTGAAGTCGACCCAGTAGAGATCCCACCATCGCCATGCGGGCTGCATGGGCGTGCCATTGGATAGAAACGTGCTGTGCGCCAGCTTAACGCTGCGGTCATAAAAACCTACGCCGAAAATTCCGTATGCGCCCAATTTACCGACATGGCGCGGCACGTTGATGATGCCGTTCAGACTTACGGACTGCATATGTCCGCTTTGGTCCGGCAGGGCCTGCGACTTGATCACGCTGGGTCGAAAACCGAGATCGTAGTACATGTATTCTGCATCGGCACTGAACAGGCGAGTGAAGTTCATGCCGGCTCCGAAGGTTGCTTGAGGAGAGTTGCCGACATAACTGGCGACATCGTCTTTGCCGAGGCCGAGCCCGCCGCCCACAGTAAAGTTGTAACGATTGAAATTTGTTTGCGCCGAAGCCGAGGCCACGAGTCCACAAAAAACCAGCAACAACAGTATCCGATTGCTCAATCTCGATCTCCCTTTCCTCGATCTCCCTTTTCATGGGAAGGACTGCGTAGAACCGTGGCCATGAAGCCAGGCTCTTGGAACCATAATTGTGCCACGACCGCTTTTTTTCACTTAGATGCGCTGGCGGAAAATAAAGCCAGCCTTTTTCCCGGACGATCAGTTATGTCCGGCGGCCGGTTGGGGCGTGTGGCTGATCTTCTGTAATAACACCGGCCAGTACTCGCGCAGCATGTTTCCACCCGCTCGGCTTGCCAAATCCAGACCATAACGAAACAAGGTATCTCCGACGGTGCGGTTGCGGTCGGGGTAATAGACGTTCGCCAGCGCTTCGGCCATCAGCGGCCCGCCCAATCTTGACCAGGAGACCACGTTGCGGCCGTCATCGTTCTGCATGACGAAGACTCGCTGTAGCGAATACTTCGCGGCGTGGAAGAAACCTGGATTGATCTCCGCATAAAAACGCGGATCTTCGTGCAACGCCGATGCCAACAGGAACGTACCGAAGAATTCGCTGGAAGACTCGCGGGCCAGATCAGCCCCAAATCGCTTGCCATAGCCGTTCCAGCCCTGATTGAAACCGGTTGGCGCGTCATCCGCCTGGGTAACTCCCGCCCCGAGCGCCGACCACGCCATTGCGTTGACAGAAACGCTGTTGTCCACGAACAGCTCAAATTTTTTCCCCGTCGAAAGCCGTTCCGTACTGAAGGCAATGTCGGGGAAAACGATGGATTTCTTCTGGAGCAGATTGTATATGGCCACGGGCCTAGGCGGCACGGGAGCATTCGGAGTCTGATCGGCGGGAGTTTGCGCGGCCGGCGAAGGGCTGGCCTGCGTCTGTAACTGCGGCTTCGGCGCTTCCTGGGCGGATGCGGCACTTGCCGAGCCAAACACGGTCAGTGCAAGAAAAATCAACCCGCATAGGAGCGGTCGCAGGCCGAACACCTGGTTGGACGTCGGGACGAAAGGTGTTTGATGGATGCCGATTTCATGGCGAGATGGCATCGCTAGAGATTACTCAATCGTGAGCCTCTGGGCAAACCCTGAGAAATCGGCTTCACGCCACTTCGCCGGTCAGAGCCGCCAGGTACTGCAGCAGTTCGCCGACCGTCAAACCCGACTGCAGCAAGTCAATCATCTGATCGGCGCTGACTCCCGCTTGTTCGCCCAACGCTACAATCTTGGCAACGGCGCGTTGCAGCGTTTCTTTCTGCGCACAGGTGAGCGGTTCGGTTAGATCAGGGCTTAATGCCGCGGTGAGATGCGGGTCTGTACTCATTCGACTACTCCACCTCTTTCGAATATGATCCGCCAGTTCGGCCCGGCTGCGCTGTGACGCCGATTACTTACATTTGTGACGGAATGCACAGACCCAAAGTCCGGTTTCAAGGCAAAGGCGCGTCTCGCTGCCGGTCAGCCTTGAAACACCGAAACCTTGAAACCTGCCCTTACTTGCCCATCAATTCCAGGATGGCTGCCATCTCGACTTCGATTCCGGTCTTGAGGCTGGGCTCGCGATCGGGCGCGAAGTAAGGAGAATGCGGACCGGGAAGCTGCTCTCCAGTTTTCTTTGCCTCCGCATATTTCTCCGGGTTCACCGCGCCCAATTCCAGCATCACGCTTGGAATGCCGCCGAAACGATATTCGGCAAAATCATCGCTCGCCATAATCGGACGTCCGAGGACGACGTTCGAATCTCCCATGACCTGCTTCAGCCGGTCCGCGAGGCGATTCGTAGTGGCAGGATCGTTGTAAACCGCGCCGACGCCTTCCTCTATTTCGACGAGCGGTTTTTTCGGCGCGCCCGCGGCCGCGGCTTCCGCATCCGCGATCCGCTCGATGGACGCCAGCAGGTGCTTGCGCACCTCATCCTTGTAGGAGCGTACGGTCAACTGCATCAGCACTTCGTCGGGAATGATGTTGTTCTTGGTGCCGCCGTGGATCGCACCGACGGTAATGACGGCTGGCTCCTGCGGATCAATCTCGCGCGACACGATGGTCTGCCAGCTGAGGATGGTAAGCGCGGCGATCACGATGGGATCGACCGTCTCCTGCGGGGCTGAGCCATGTCCGCCGACACCGTACACGGTGACGTTCAGAGAATCGGCGTTCGACGCGCTGAAGCCGGGCGTGTAACCCACTTTACCGGCGGGAAGTCCGTTGCTGTCGTGCACGGCGAAAGCGAAGTCGGGCTTGGGGAAGCGGGTGAACAGGCCCTCTTTGATCATCGCTTTAGCGCCGCCGATGCGCTCCTCGGCGGGCTGGCCGACATAAATAAAAGTTCCGTGCCAGCGGTCTTTATTCTGCACCAGCAGGGCGGCGGTTCCGATGCCGATCGCCATGTGCAGATCGTGGCCGCAGGCGTGCATCACCGGCACTTCGACGCCGCGGTCGTCATGCGTAGTAACGTGGCTCGCGTAAGGGAGACCCGTTTTCTCCGGAACAGGCAAGGCATCGAGTTCGGCGCGGAGCATGACCACTGGGCCAGGCCCGTTTTTAAATACGCCGACCACGCCGGTGCCGCCAAACCCCGTGGTGACGTCATATCCGAGCTTGCGCAATTGGTCGGCGATCTTGGCCGCGGTCTTCTCCTCGTGATAAGAAAGCTCGGGATTGCGGTGCAGGTCGAGATAGAGCGCTTCGACCTGGGGATAGACGGCATCGATCTGCGTAGATGGAGCGCGCCAGGGCTCGGCAGCCCACGCTGTTAACGAAAGCGAGGCGACGAAGAGCAAGAGCATGATAGGCAGGAGAAGTTTCATATATTTTTCCCATGGAAGTTTTCCGTGAAGACATTAAACCACAAGCGGCGGGAGGAACGCGGCCGGGCGCGAACGCCCGGCACTCCATTGAATTGGTGTGGGGACGGAGCTTTGCCCCGTCCAAGCGGGGCGCAGCCCCGCCTCCACACGATCAGCGCACGGCCACAGCGCAGTGTTGGTCGAAGGCGGATTTCAGATCGGCGGCGATGGCGGAGGCTTCGCGGCTTTCAATCTGGTTGCGCTGCATCATGTAGACCAGCTTGCCGTCGCGCAGAATGGCGATGGAAGGCGACGATGGCGGATATCCGGTGAAATAAGAGCGGGCGCGCTCGGTCGCTTCATTATCTTGTCCCGCGAACACGCTAACAATGTTCGTGGGGATGGTCGAGTGCTGCAGCGCGAGACGCACGGCGGGACGCATGCGGCCGGCGGCGCATCCGCAAATGGAATTTACTACCACCATGGTTGGGCCCGGATAGCCCGACAGGACGCGATCAACATCGGCGGCGCTGCGCAGCTCTTCAATTCCCAGGCGCGTCAGTTCTTCGCGCATCGGGATCACCATAATTTCGGGATACATGGACTCTCCTGTATTCACTAAACTTTGTCATCCCGAGTGAAGCGAGGGATCTGCATCTTGCGGCGAACTGCAGGTCCCTCGCTGCGCTCGGGATGACAATCCTTAAAAGCTGTTTCGCGATCGTGCTTAGAAGCGTAGCTCGGTTCTCAATATGCTTGCTCGGGCCGACATGAGATGCTCAATTCAATATAGAACGAAACCGGCTTTATGACGATTCAGGAAAATGTTCCGCTAGCGCCACTGACCACTCTTCAGGTGGGCGGGGCGGCGCGTTATTTCGCGGAGTTGAAACGAGAGGACGAGGTTCGGGAGGCGGTGCAGTTCGCGAAAACCCGCGGCCTCCCGCTGTTTGTGCTGGGCGGAGGAAGCAACCTGGTGGTCGCCGATTCGGGATGGCCGGGGCTGGTGCTGCGAATCGCAATCGGCGGAATCAGCGCTCCCGATGCGAAGAGTGCCACCGGCAACGCCGTGCTCTTCAGCGTGGGCGCAGGCATCAACTGGGATGACTTTGTGGCGCAGGCGGTGGCGCAGAATTGTGCTGGAGTAGAGTGTCTGAGCGGCATTCCGGGGAGCGTCGGAGGCACGCCCGTGCAAAATGTTGGCGCCTACGGGCAGGAGGTAGCCGATACCATCGAATCGGTGCGGGGCTTCGATCTGCGGACTCCGGATTCGAAAGAAGTGGTGGTGTTGCCCAAGCCGGCGTGCGGATTCCGTTATCGCTCGAGCATCTTCAACACCACCGAGCGTGGCCGGTACATCATCCTGCGAGTGAACTACCGGTTGAAGCGCGGAGGCGCTCCGAGTTTGAAATACGCCGATTTGCAAAAGCACTTTGCCGGTCTCTCCGCGGAGAAAAAGACACCATCGCTCGCCGAAGTGCGGGCGGCGGTGCGCGAAATACGGCGCGGCAAAGGCATGCTGATTGTACCCGGAGACGACGATTGCCGCAGCGCGGGATCGTTCTTCAAGAACCCTGTGCTCAGTGAGGCGCAGTTCAAAGACCTGACCGCGCGCGCCGCGGCGAAGGGACTTGAAATTCCCAGCTACCCTGGTCTCCGTTCCCAAGATAAAGATGCACAGCACAAAATTTCGGCGGCATGGCTGGTGGAGCACTCGGGCTTTTCCAAGGGATATGCGGCGGGAGCGGTCGGGATTTCGAACAAACATGCGCTGGCGCTGGTCAATCGCGGTGACGCGAGGGCGAGCGACATTGTCGGGCTGAAAGATGAAATCCAGCGCGGAGTGCAGGAAGCGTGGGGCGTTTCGCTCGAACCGGAGCCGGTGTTCGTAGGATTCTAAAGTGGCGTCCGATCTGTTTGATTAGTGTAGAGACCCAACTTGCCGTTTCTACAGAAACGAAGCAAGCCCCACCTCTACAGGAGACAAGGGCGGCGCATCCCGTAGCGACGGGTCCCCCATGCCGGCCCAGAGGTGTCCGTTTACCGCGAGATCCGCCCTGTTTCCCTATCGGCAGGGCAGCCAATCTCCTTTAGCAAATTATTTGTGAACGAACTCCACTTGCGAGCGTTCTTCATGAACAGGAGCAAGCGTGATTGCAGAATCCGCAATGGCGGGCGAGGCCCCGAACTTGCCGCAAAAAGCCTTGCCGCAAAAAGGCTTGGCGCAACAAGCATTGGCGCAGCAAGAAGAGGATTTGCTGGAAACGGCAGTGCGCGAACACGCCCGCCTCGTGTACCGCATCGCGTACTCGGTTTTGCGCAATCCCGCCGATGCGGAGGATGCCACGCAGGAAGTTTTCCTGCGCGCGCTCCGTGACGGAAAGAGGATGGCCGGGATTCACGACCAGAAAGCATGGCTGGCGAGGATTGCATGGCGCGTGGCTGTCGAGCGGCGGAAGAACATGACTAAGGCAGCCGCTGGAACTGAAGAAGCCGGAGAGATGTTAGTAGCACCCGGCCACGGAGCGGATCGACTTTTGCTGGAGCAGGAACGCAGCGCAGTCCTGGAACGGCTGATTTCCGCATTGCCCAGTCCGCTGCGGGACGCTCTGGTTCTCTCGACACTGGAGGAAATCGCGCCGCGCGAAGTCGCGTCGATGCTCGGAATCAGTGAGGCGGCCGTGCGTTCCCGATCATTTCGCGCGCGGGAGATTCTGCGGGAGAGACTATTGGCCTTAACCGAGCCAAAGAGTGGGGTGAGGAAATGAATATGGATTCGACCAACGATTGGGCTAACAAAGAACGTGAAGTCGATCAGTGGCTGGAGTCGGCGCTCAGCGAATACAGCAAAGCCGAGCCGCGGACTGGCTTGGAGAGTCGGGTGTTGGTGAATCTACAAGCCGAGCGGAATCGGATGGCATCGAGGCGGCGCTGGTGGTGGGCGCTCGGGACGGTCACGGCTTTGGCAGCGATTGTGGTTGCGGTATGGATTGGAGAAAGCGGTCGCGAACGAAAGCCAACAATCGCGGGGGGAACTTCGACGACACATCGTGGAGAATCCCGGGCGCCGATCCAGGCGAGACCAGCACCACAGATCGCTCATCCGGTCAGCGGTTACCCCGCAAGCCAAGTGGCGAAGCGTAGGCGTGTAGATCACGCAGTTCGCGGTCTGGGAGCAGCGACGACACCGAAATTGGCTCAGTTCCCTTCACCGCAGCCGCTGAGCGAGCAGGAACAATTTCTGATGGGTTATGTAACGCAATATCCGGAAGGCGCCGCGCTGGTTGCGCGAGCCCAGACGGAGGCACTGCGGCAGGAGTTGCTGGAAGAGGTAACTGAGGCCGCCAAGGGGAGCGGGCAGTGATAGTTTTTCGGGTGGCATTGACACACCAGACGTACTAACTGAGGAGAATCATCCAATGAAGACGAAGGAAACGGTTGTGGCGGGCGCGTTGATTGTGGGGTTAATGTTTGCCGGTTCGATTCACAGGGCGTGCGCACAGGAATCGAGTCCATCTTCCAAGACGACGGAGCAGGAACCACCTAAGCCGGCGGAAGCCTATCGACTTGATTTCTCCATCAACGAACTGGAGGACGGGAAGAAGATCAACAGCCGGCAATATTCCATGGACTTGACGGTAAGCCAACCCCAGGACATCAAGATTGGTACGCGGGTGCCGGTCGAGATCAAGCAAGGGGAGTTCCAGTATCTCGATGTCGGCACGAACATCTCAGGCAGACTGCAAATGCGCCACGATCAACTTGAGCTGTTTGTCAATGCGGACATGAGTAACTTCGCGATTCCGGAGCAGGCGCAAGGACACGACGCCCATCCGCTGATACGGCAGCTCAAAATCGGCGGCAGCACTTTGGTGGTGCTGGGCAAGCCGATGTTGATCGGCAGCGCGGACGATCCGAACTCGAAGCGGCAGTTTCAGGTTGAGGTGACCATGACCAAGTTGAGGTAGATGCTGCGGCTCGTCGCAGCGGGGAACTATGTGTGATCGGCGAGCCGCCTCGCTTCCTGAAATATCTTCATGAACATCGGGCGCGTAAGTTTGCCCGTCTGCGTGTTCTGGTTCGAGGGGTGATAGGATGCAAGCAGCACCCGTCCATCAGGCAGCACGTATGCGGCGCCGTGGCGGAATTCATACTCGCGCTTGGCCGTGATCAGCTTTCTTCGCAGCAGGTAGTTGAGATAGGCTTCGAATCCAATTCTTCCCAGGGCAACGATAACGCGCAGATCTTTCAGTCCTTCGAGTTCGCGTTCCAGAAACGGAGCGCAGTTGGCTAACTCCTTGGGCAGGGGCTTGTTGTCCGGAGGCGCGCAGCGGGCGGCGGCCGTGATGTAAAGATCGTGCAAAACAAGCCCGTCGTCTGGGTCAGTCGCAGTCGGCTGATTCGCGAAGCCGACTTCATACAGAACTGGGTACATGAATTTGCCGGAGGCGTCTCCGGTGAACGGGCGGCCGGTACGATTGGAGCCGTGAGCGCCGGGCGCGAGTCCGAGCACAAGAACGCGGGCGTGAGGGTCGCCAAATCCGGGAACGGGCTTTCCCCAATATTCGCAATCGCGGTAAGCGCGCCGCTTCTCACGGGCGATGCGCTCGCGATACACGACCAGACGCGGACAGCGCGTGCAGGCGATGACTTCGGCGTTGAGAAGTTTGAGCCAGCCAGGGATGGGCATTCCGCCTATTGTATTTGGTTGTGTGGCGCGGACACTCTTGTCCGCGAAAAGCGCGCGGCAGAACCACTCCTCCGGCAAAGCGAATGTTGGGACACAAAAAGCAACGACAACGGCAACGGCCGCGGACAAGAGTGTCCGCGCCAGACAAAAATCTGCCCCTATAATATGAGCAGTTCTGAGGCCAGCCCAACTCTTGGACCGTCGACGTTTTCTTAGACAGGCTTTATTTGGGGCGGTGGGGTTAGGCGCCGCCGCCACAGTGGATGGGTTCCTGGTCGAGCCGCATATTCCCGTCGCTGAGCACATCGACATTCGTCTGCGAAATCTTCCGGAAGCGTTCCATGGATTTCGCATCGCCGTCATGGGCGACATGCATTTTGGGCCGTACGCAGGCAAAGCCCAGGTCGAACGCGCGGTTCGACTTGCGCTCTCGTTAAAGCCGGATCTCCACATCCTGGTCGGCGACTTCGTTTCGCACCCGCTTTTTCAGCCCAATGGGCCAGCGGGTGCGCGTCACGCCGAACCGTGTGCCGAAGTTCTGCAGCAATTGATCGGAACTTCGACTGGAAATCGGGTGCTGTCCATCCTCGGCAACCATGACCATTGGAACGATCCCGATATCGTCGCCGATACCCTCGACAGTCATGGTCTCAAGGTTTTGCGCAATCAGTCGCTGCCCGTGGAACTAGATGGTCAGCGCCTCTGGATCGTGGGCGTTGACGACGTTTATGAACACGCCAACGACCTGGATAAGGCGCTCGAGAACGTCCCGCCGGGCGAGACCAAGATCGTCGTCGTGCATGAACCCGATTTCGCGGATCGGGCGGCGAAGTATCCCGTCGGCCTTCAGTTGTCCGGACACTCCCACGGTGGGCAGGTCCGAATTCCCGGCTACGGCGCTCCCATCCTGCCGCATCTTGGGAAGAAGTACCCCATCGGTCTGAACCGGGTTCGCGACCTGCAGGTTTATACGAACCGCGGGATTGGCGTCGTAACCCCTCCTGTGCGTCTGAACTGTCCTCCCGAAGTCACGCTGATTACTTTGGTGGTGTGACACTACCTTCCGCCGTTTGACGTTGCTCTTCGAGAGTCTTTACACTCAAGGCTGCGGCACAAGACGCAGCAGCGGAGCAATTCCCTTCCCGACTTCGCTGCCGTTGCCGCGCTGGAAAGGTAATTGTGAGCCCTGCCGAGATCAAAGAAGGTTCGACCAAGGATACGACCGCGGAAAGTACTTCGAAGGCCAGCGCCACCAAGCGCGAGATTGCGGTTGAGATTCCGGTCGAGGACGTCAACCGGCAGACCGATTCGCTGATCCAGAAATATCAGAAGGTGGCGCGGATTCCCGGCTTCCGCCGCGGCCATGTTCCGGCATCGATTATTCGCCAGCGTTTTTCCGAAGAGATCAAGACCGACATGGTGGAGGCGCTGATCCCGCGCTTCTTCCGGCAGGAGGCCGAGCGGCTGAGCCTGCATCCGGTATCGCAGCCGCGGGTGACCGATCTGCACCTGCACGATGGCGAGCCGCTGCGCTTTAAAGCGGCGTTTGAGGTTCTGCCGGAAATCAAGCTGGAAGGCTACAAAGAATTGCGCGCCGACAAGGCGGAGATCGCGGTTTCCGAAGCCGACGTGGAGCAGGCGCTCGCCGATGTGCGCGAACGACATGCCAGTTTCAATCCGGTGGAGGGCCGCGCCCTTGCCGATGGCGATTTTGCCCAGGTCGGGCTCGATGGCCATCCCAAAACCGGTGACAGCAAGACTAGCGACGGCAAAACGGAAGACGGCCAGCCCGTGCACATGGATGAAGTGCTGGTCGAAATCGCGGGCCAGAACACCATGCCCGAATTCACCGCGAATCTGCGCGGCACGAGCGCCGGAGATGAGCGGACCTTCGACGTGAATTATCCGCAGGATACCGAGGACAAGCGCCTGGCGGGGAAGACGTTCACCTACACGGTGAAGGTGCAGGCGATCAAACAGAAGAGTCTGCCGGAGCTGAACGACGAGTTCGCCAAACAACTGGGCGAATTCCAGACCATGGACGATGTGCGGAAGGCGATTCGCGAGCAGATCGAATCCGAGCGCAAGCACCAGGCCGAACATGCCGCCAAGGACAAGCTGGTGGGAGAACTGATTCAGCGCAACGATTTTGAGGTTCCCGATTCGCTGATCGAACAACAGATCGACATACGGCTGGAGCGGGGACTGCGAGCGCTGGCGGCGCAGGGTCTGACCGCCGAGCAGATGAAAAAAATGGATTTGAACCGCCTGCGCGTGGGACAGCGCGAACAGGCGGTTCACGATGTGAAAGCTGCGCTGCTGCTCGAAAGAGTGGCGGAGGAAGAAAACGTGCAGGTCAGCGACGAGGAGTTGAACCACGAACTGGAAGCGCTGGCCCGGCAAGCAAAACAGACGTCCGAAGCGGTGCGCGCTCGTTTGACACGGGATGGGGGCCTCGATAGGATACGAACCAGAATCCGCAACGAGAAGACCCTCGATTTTTTGTATCGCCAGTCCGCGTGATGATGACGCGGACCATTTCGATCTTCCCCTGAGCCGCCGAGAGACCGACTTCAGGGCAGATGTGTGGAAAGGCTGAACGTGAAGACGCATTCCAATGATGCACAAATGATGCTGGTACCGATGGTGATCGAATCTACCGGCCGCGGCGAACGCGCCTATGATATTTATTCCCGGCTGCTCCGCGACAACATCATCTTTATCGGCACGCCGATCGACGACAACATCGCCAACCTGGTCATCGCCCAAATGCTGTTCCTGGCGCAGGAAGACCCGGAGAAAGACATCCAGCTCTACATCAACTCGCCGGGCGGTTCGATCACGGCAGGCATGGCGATCTATGACACGATGCAATATGTGAAGAACGACGTGACCACGATCTGTATCGGTCAGGCCGCGTCGATGGCGGCGCTGCTGCTTTCGGCGGGCGAAGCCAAGAAGCGGCTGGCGCTGCCGAATTCGCGCATCCTGATCCATCAGCCGTCGATGGGCGGGCTTTCCGGGCAGGCAACCGACATTGACATTCATGCCCGCGAGATTCTGCGCATGCGGGAGATTACTAATCAGTTACTGGCCAAGCACACCGGCCAGAAGCTGGATAAAGTGGAGAAGGACGTGGAACGCGACTTCATCATGAATTCGCAGCAGGCTAAGGAGTACGGAATCATCGACGATATCATTTATAAGACGAGATAGAGGTATGATCGCCGTTCGCGACGAAATTCACGACGAACGGTAGAAACGAATTGTGGAGACGCGGATTGCCGCGTCCCGGTGGGGAGCAGGACCCAGGTAGCGGTTAGGCCACTAAGGAAAAGGAGTAAGGCCGAGTGAAAACCAGATCGGGTTCAGAGGAGATGCTGCGCTGTTCGTTCTGCCACAAGTCGCAGGACGCGGTGGCGAAGCTCATCTCGTCGCCAAGCGACTATCCCCGGGCATACATCTGTGACGAGTGCGTGGCCGTCTGCAACTCGATTCTCGAAGACGACCGCACCGCAGCTCCTTCCGCCGCGGTTCCAAACCAGTTGCCGAAGCCGCTGGAGGTGAAGACCTTCCTCGACGAGTACGTCATCGGACAGGAGCAGACCAAGAAGAAACTGGCGGTCGCCGTCTACAACCATTACAAGCGCATCTACATGAACCGCCAGCGTACCGGCGATGGCGTGGAGTTGACCAAGTCGAACATTCTGCTGATCGGACCGACCGGAACCGGCAAGACCTTGCTGGCGCAAACTCTCGCGCGCATGCTGGATGTTCCGTTCGCGATTGTGGACGCGACCACGCTGACCGAGGCCGGTTACGTCGGCGAGGATGTCGAGAACATTATTCTTAAGCTGTTGCAGTCGGCCGAAGGCGACGTGAGCCGCACCCAGACTGGCATCATCTATATTGACGAAATTGACAAGATTGGGCGCAAGGACGAGAACCCGTCCATTACCAGAGATGTGTCGGGCGAAGGCGTGCAGCAGGCGCTGCTTAAGATTCTGGAAGGTACGATCGCGAACGTGCCGCCGCAGGGCGGGCGCAAGCATCCGCACCAGGAATTTACGCCGGTCGATACCACCAACATCCTGTTCATTTGCGGCGGCGCCTTCGTCGGCCTGGAAAAAATTATCGGGCGACGCATCGGCAAGAAGGCTCTCGGTTTCCGCATGGGTGAAGACACGGAAACCGAGGCGGGCTTGGCCTCAAAGCGCAACTTTGAACTTGTTTCAGAAGCGCAGCCGGAGGACCTGATCAAGTTTGGGCTGATCCCGGAGTTTGTCGGGCGGCTGCCGGTGATGGGAGTGCTGCAGCAACTGGACGAAAACGCGCTCGTCGAAATTCTGACGCGGCCCAAAAACGCGATCGTGAAACAATACCAGCGCCTCTTCGAGTTTGAGAACGTGCGGCTGAAGTTCAGCGAAGACGCGAACCGGGCGATCGCGCGGCAGGCCATGGCGCGGAAAGTCGGGGCCCGCGGATTGCGCATGATTCTCGAAGAACTGATGCTGGAATTGATGTATAGTCTGCCCAGCCAGAAGAAGGTGAAGGAATTTGAAGTGACCCGCGAGATGGTGGAGAAGCGCAACGTCTCGCTGGCCATGATCGAGAAAGCGGCAAGTTAGACTAGTCGTTGGTCGCTAGTCGTTAGTCGTTGGCTAGCAGGAATGGCGAATGACTAACGACCAACGACCTAATTAAGACCAGAGACGGGAGACCAAGTTGTCGAACCCTAGTTCCAAAGAAAAGTTCGAGAGCAAGAAGTTGCCCATGATGCCCATTCGGGACGTGGTCATCTTTCCCTACATGATGACTCCGTTCGTGGTGGGCCGGGAATCGAGCGTGCGCGCGCTCGAAGAAGCTCTGGCCGGCGATAAGAAGATATTTCTTGCCACGCAACATGACGCCTCGATCGACGAGCCCAAGGCCGGAGACATCTTCCAGGTCGGGACCATCGTCAACATCGTGCAGAGCCTGAAGCTTCCCGACGGCAATATCAAGGTGCTGGTCGAAGGCATTGAGCGCGGCAAGATATTGCAGGTGATCGAGATCGATGGCTACCTGCAGGCAACCGTTCGGGTCGCGCGTTATGCCACCGAGACGACGGCGCAGATTGAAGCCGGCATGCAGCGCGTCACCGGCATGTTCGAGCAATATGTTAAACTCTGCCAGTCGCTGAATTACGAAACCATGATCGCCGCCGTGCGCATGGAAGATCCGGCGAAGCTGACCGACACCATTGCCGCCAACCTGCAGCTCTCCATCGAAGAAAAACAAGGACTGCTCGAAATCTTCGATCCCGCTGAACGCCTGAACCGCATCGGCGATGTGCTCGACGTGGAGATCGAAAAGCTCAACATGGACCGCACCATCCAGTCGCGGGTGAAGCGGCAGATGGAGAAGGCGCAGAAAGAGTATTACCTCAACGAGAAAATCAAGGCCATTCAAAAAGAACTCGGACGCGGCGAAAAGAGCGAATTCGACGAACTGAAGAAGAAGGTTGAATCCGCGGGTATGCCGAAGGAAGTTCGCGACAAGGCCATCCAGGAATTGAAAAAACTGGAAGCGATGCCGCCCATGTCGGCGGAGTCCACTGTTTCGCGCAACTATCTCGACTGGCTGCTGGCAGTGCCGTGGAAAAAGCGGTCAAAAGAAATCCGCAACATCACGCGCGCCGAGAAAACGCTGAACGAAGATCACTATGGCCTGGAAAAAATCAAGGAGCGCATCCTTGAATTTCTCGCGGTTCGCCAGCTGGTGAAAAATCCCAAGGGCTCGATCCTGTGCTTTGTCGGACCTCCCGGCGTGGGCAAGACTTCGCTCGGCATGTCGATCGCCAAAGCGACCGGGCGCAAATTCGTGCGCATGTCGCTCGGCGGCGTTCGCGATGAGGCGGAAATCCGCGGCCATCGCCGCACCTACATCGGCGCCCTGCCTGGCCAGATCATCCAGATGATGAAAAAAGCCGGCACCAAGAATCCGGTGTTCATGCTCGACGAAGTCGACAAAATGTCGATGGACTTCCGCGGCGATCCTTCGGCGGCGCTGCTCGAAGTTCTCGATCCCGAACAGAACTTCATGTTCGTCGATCATTACCTCGACGTTGAATACGACCTGTCCCAGGTATTCTTCGTGGCCACGGCGAACGTAATTCACACCGTTCCGCCTGCGCTGCAGGATCGCATGGAAGTGCTGCGCCTGCACGGCTACACGGAACCGGAAAAGGTCGAGATCGCGAAACAGTTCCTGGTAAAAAAGCAAATGCTGCAGGCGGGGCTGACGGAGAAGAACGTGCAGTTCTCCGACGATGCGATCCGGCAGATTATTCGCGGCTTCACGCGTGAAGCCGGCGTGCGAAACCTGGAGCGGGAAATTGGCAACATCTGCCGCAAGATTGCGCGCAAAGTGGTAAAAGAAGGCGCGAATTTCTCAGCCGCGATCGAGCCGGAAAAAATTGGCGACTGGCTCGGCGTGTTGAAGTTCCGCGACACTCTCGCCCACGAGAAGAGCGAAGTCGGCCTGGTCACGGGCCTGGCCTGGACTGAAGTCGGAGGGTCGATTCTCAGCACCGAAGCCACCGTCGTCGATGGCAAAGGCAAGCTCACATTAACCGGCAAACTCGGCGACGTGATGCAGGAATCGGCGCAGGCTGCCATGTCCTACATTCGCTCGCGAGCGCTGCGGCTGGGGCTGCCCCGCGACTTCTACCGCAACCTTGATATTCACGTGCACGTGCCGGAAGGTGCGATTCCGAAGGACGGTCCCTCCGCCGGCATCACCATCGCGACCGCTCTGGCCAGCGCGCTGAGCCGCATTCCGGTGCGCCGCGATATCGCCATGACCGGCGAGATCACGCTGCGCGGCAAGGTGCTGCCCATCGGAGGACTGAAAGAAAAACTTCTCGCCGCCCACCGCGCCGGATTGTTCGAAGTGATTCTGCCGCAGGAAAATGAAAAAGATGTGGCCGAGGTTCCGGAGAACCTGCGCACCGCCATGAAATTGCACTTCGTGGACAACATGGATCAGGTGCTGGCGGTCGCCCTCGAGGGCCCGCTGCCGCAGATGCCCTCAGAAGCGGAGACCATGGCTCCCATCGCCACACCGCCAACCGCTGAGATTCCTACCGCCCGGCAATAGACCCCGCGCCGCACGCCCAATCCCACTCATCGCAAAGTACGCGATGAGTGGGGCACGCGTCAGCGATTGTGCGGAAGGTTCCAAAGAGCCAGGCGCCGGCCTACTTGTGGAGTTCGATGGCAACAACGAAAGCTGCCGCTGGCGTGGCGGAGGACTCGACGTATTCAACCTTTGCCGTGGCCCCCTCCAAATCCCTGCAAGGCTCGATATCCTCCTTCGGAGCGAAACCGAGGGCGGTGAATTCAATCTTGAAGTAGTTGCCGCGATGCAGCGCCAGGGTTTTCCCTTTGGCGGCGACCGTCAGGTCAATGCCGGAACCGTTGCAATGCACGTTCTCGAGCGTCCCGGCCAGGAAATGGTGCGGTCCCTTCGGAAGCTCTTCTTCGTGCGATTCGGCATCGGCGTTGCCCCGGTTCTCGATCGCGGCACTCGCCTGTACGCTTGCGTTTATTTCTTCGGCCTGACGAGTCCTCGCGTTCATGTATTGTTCAGCGTGCGCGAGAAAGTTCTGGACCATCGCCGTTTCCTCGGGAGTCTTGGCCATCCGCACGGCGGCGTTGAGTACAGCCACCGCATCTTCTCCCTTCTCCATCTCCATCAGCACATTGGCCACGGTCACGCGGTAATTGACGTTTCCGGGATCCAGTTGGACCGCCGTCAGCGCCATCAGGTGCGCCTCGTCAAGATTCTGCCGCCGCATGCCGTCGAACGCCGCCAAGCGCTCAAAGGACGGCGCAAACGATGGGTTGAGCTTGATGGCCGCCCGTAAGCTGGCCTCCACTTGCGCGTCATCGCCGGGGTGGGCCGGATCGGCCATGGAGATCGCGGCAAAATAGTAGTGGGCGATGTAACTCTGGGAGTCCAGTTTCACCGCTTGTTCGTACCACTTGCGCGCCTCATCCAGGCGCCCCGCGTGAAACTCCATAAATCCCATGGTTTCATGCGCCGAAACATTCTGCGGATCGTCTCGCAGCAAACGGTCCAGTAGCGGCCGCGCATCCGCAGCCCGCTCGTTGTAGGCCAGGAAGTCCGCGCGTACCGCATCGGCCTGTGCCTCGGTCAGGGCTTGCAGCCTGAAGGCCGTGTCGTCCACGTCGATCGACGTCTGCCAGTTGGCATAGCGAAAACTTCCCTGGCGAAGGTAATCCTGCAGGTCCGATTGCAGCTTCTCCAGACTCCCGAACGCGCGGCTGGCCGCGGTCACCGGATCTACTTTCTGCGCGAGCAGATCCTCGTATTCGGTCACCCAATGTCTCTTTTTCAGATCGACATTCATTTCCAGGTAGTGGGTTAGCGCCCACGACTCTGCATAGAAGATGGAGCCTTTGTTTTCCTCATGGTAATAAGGAGAACTGGTGTCGACGGTAAACAGCGTGGCCAGCGGCAGCAAGTGATTCCCGCGCAGAATCTCGATGTTCTCCCGGCTCGGTTGTCCGACCGCGACATCCTTATCGTGGATGTCGGTATTCTGATAAAACTCCGCCAGCCCCTCATTCAGCCACAAGGGCATCCATTCTGAAGCCTTGCTGAGAAGCAGGTGTGTGTATTCGTGATAGATCACGGCGTAGGGGTGTTCGCCTCCGGCGCCCACCCGCATGAGGACGTAGTTCTTGTCGGGGGCTCGCAAGAAAATGCCGTCCAGCTTGACCTGCCCTTTTGCCAGATAAGCTTGCGGTTCGAGCGCGCGGAAGTCTTTGTCGTCCTTGACTGCCAGCACGATTACAGGCGAGCCGGTATCGAAGGACATGTGCGGAAACGCCACTTGAAAGACCGAGCGCATGCGCTCGAACTGATCCGCAATTTGCCGGCCCGTTTTCTCGTTGGTGTCCGTCAACACACTGAAATGCGGACTGCGGACTTCCAGCCAGTCCTCCGCTCGGTCGCGCGCCGACGCCAGAACCGTGAACCAGAACAAAAGCAAGGCAATGCATTTCCACATAACAGCGAGGAAATACACATATACCGGCTAGGTTGGCGAGTCAAATGAATTGTTCCAGGCCGCGGTAAGACCAATCGGATAATTGTGACTTTGATCCCTGATAGGCGAAATTGTTCACCCTCCGCAACGCCGCCGCTGTGGAAAGCGGCGCTAAAATAAACCTATGGAATCCGAATCCGGCCGCCGCTCTGGATTCAGCCTGAAGGGATCGGCGGGACTTATCGTCGCCATGGTTGTCGTCGCGATTCTGCTGATCGCTCTGCCGGCTTATCGCTGGTTCTTTGTGATCAGTGTTTTGATTGGATTGGTTATCGCGGGCGCGCTCACGCTCTGGTACAGACTGCATCCGATTGAGGACCGGGACGTGCATCCTAAACGGCCGCTCGGGCTTTAGCTTGTCCCAGCGTGGAAGAGTGTGCGTGAGAACTCGGTCGGTCCCTCCGGGACTTGAATCATTTTCTTCCACTTCTCCCCAGCACTGAAGCGCTGGGCTAAGCTCGAACGTCCCTCCGGGCTTGAATGATTTCTTCCACTTTTCCCCAGCGCTGAAGCGCTGGGCTAAGTTCGAACGCCCTTCCGGGGCTGGATTCTCGATACGAGGGGCTGTGCACCCCTCAACTTATTTTTGATTTTTTTCCCTGCGGCGCTTGCCAGACGCGACCAAAACACCGGAAACTGTCTGAATGCGGATTCTGGCGCGATTTATGCTGTCGGCGAGTGACTTGACTCACTTCCCTTCTCCCGGCGTGCCGGAGATCGCGTTTCTCGGACGGTCGAATGTCGGGAAATCGAGCGTGATCAATTCGCTGGTGGGCGCGAAGCTGGCCCGCACCAGCAATACTCCGGGGCGTACGCGCAGCATAAATTTTTACGAAGTCCGGCGGGCGGGGCAGCCCAAGCCGGAGATGTTGTTCGCCGATCTTCCAGGATACGGCTACGCCAAGGTCTCGCGCGAAATATCCGAAGACTGGGCGCGGTTTGTGGATCCGTATCTCCACCAACGGTCGAGCCTGGCGCTGTGCCTGGTGCTGGTCGATGCAAATATTCCTCCGCAGGAAAGCGACGGCCAGTTGCTGGAGTTCCTGGCGTCGAAAGGGCGCCCGCATGTGATGGTGGCCACCAAGTGCGACCGGCTGTCTGGCAATCAGCTGCGGCAAGCGATGCACACGCTCGAGCAAGCGTATGGCGGAGTGCCCATGGTGGCATTTTCGGCCAAAACCGGGGCCGGCAAAGACGAACTGTGGCACCAGATTCGCGATTCTGTGGCGCATTTTCCAGCAGTCTAAAGTCTTCCCGCAATCCGCCGATCCAAACTAGAGTGGCTTTGTCGGAGGCGCTCGTGGACCCGAACATCCTTTCCCAACAACCTGGCTCGTCGCCAGACTCGCGTGAGGACGCGGAGGGCGCGAACTATCTTCGCCGGCTAAAAGGAGAGGTGGTCGCGACCGCGCCCGCGGCCGCGCCCGCTAATACCGATGTTAAGAGTAACGGCAGAGATCCGGAGGCTGCGGCCAGTGTCAGCGGGACAAATCGCCGGCAAAGCCCCCGGCTCCGTTGTTCGGGGAGCGCGGAGATTCGTACCGAGGGCAGCGATGTCCGCCTGTGGGGAACCCTCACTGACATCAGCCTGCACGGTTGCTATGTTGAAATGAACGTCACGTTTCCCGTCGACACGAAAGTGGCTCTTCTACTCAAATCGTGCGGCATACGGATTCAGACTTCGGGCACGATTCGCGCCTCGTACCCTTTTCTGGGCATGGGCATCGGTTTCGTCGACATCGAACCAGAACAACAGTTACAACTGAAGCAACTCCTGACCACACTGGGTGGGCAGAGTGCCATCTTCAGGGGCGCACCGGCTCCGGAGAATCCCCTGAACGATGCGCTGCGTTCGGTCGATCCGAGAGCACTTCTCGGTGAGATTACGGAGTTCTTTCGGAAGAATCAGCTGCTCTCCCGCGACGAGTTTCAGCAGATCGCCAAACGGGTTCGCCGGTCGTGAGTCCTTCCGGGAACGTAACCCAGGGACGTTAGCGGCTGGCGGCCCGTTTGGCGGGCTCCGGAGCGGAAGTTATTCTGGTCGTTACTCTGATCGTTACTCTGGTTACGGGGTGTCTGGTGCGGGGTGGACAATCCATCCTTTATGATTAGGAACATATGGCTAAATATCTGGTGACCGGAGCTGCCGGGTTCATCGGGTCCTCGCTGGTGCGCGCCCTTTTGGAAGGCGGCGCAGAGGTTCGGGGCATCGATAACTTTGCCACTGGCCGGCGCGAGAACCTCACCGAAGTGCTGAGCAGGATCGACTTCCGCGAAGCTGACATTCTCGATCTGGATGCCATGCACAGTGCGTGCGATGGCGTCGATTACGTGCTGCACCAGGCGGCCATTCCGTCGGTTCCGAAGTCGGTGCTCGACCCCATCGGCAGCAACCGCGCCAATGTCGACGGTACGGTCAATGTTCTGGTCGCGGCGCGCGACGCGAAAGTCAAACGCGTCGTGTATGCCGCTTCATCCTCGGCTTATGGCGACACGCCGACACTTCCGAAGCATGAGGCCATGACCCCCAATCCGATCTCGCCATACGCGGTCGCGAAGCTGGCGAGCGAGCTTTACATGATTTCGTTCTACCGCTGCTATGGACTTGAAACCGTCTGCCTGCGCTACTTCAACATTTTCGGGCCGCGGCAAGATCCTTCTTCGCCATACTCAGGCGTACTCGCCAAATTCAGCATGCAAATGCTGCGCGGGGAACAGCCCACGATTTTTGGCGACGGCGAGACCAGCCGCGATTTCACCTACATCGACAACGCCGTGTCGGCCAATCTGCTGGCCTGCTCGGCCCCGGCGGCGGCGTGTGCCGGACGGGTGTTTAACTGCGCCACCGGCCGGCGAATCACGCTCAATGAAACTTTTCAGGCTTTGAAACAACTCACTGGTTACGAGGGCACCGTCAAGTATGCTCCGGAGCGCGGTGGGGACATCAAACATTCGCTGGCCGACATCACGCAGGCGCAAAAGCATCTGGGATACAAGGTTCTGGTGAATTTTGAAGACGGCCTGCGCCGCACGGTGGAGTGGTACAAGAGCCAGAATCAGCCGGTGGGAGCCTGAAAAAGCAAGGTTTTCAAGTTTTCAGAGTTTCGACTTTTCCCAAACGATGAGTTCGTTCAGGTCGTTGCGAAATGGACCATAGGCGCTGAAGGTTTTCTCGTCGAATAGGCGCATAGCGCCGCAGTTCAGGCAAACCTGGTAGGAATATCCCCGCACGGCCACCGGCCAGCTCATTTTGCTATGCCAGCAGCCGCGGAACGCCACCACGGCCGCTGCGCCCGCCAAACTCGTGGCCACGACTCCGGCGGGCCACCACCAGTTGGATTTCTTGAGTTTTCCTGATTTTTCTCTCTCGACTGCGTCGGTCATCGCTTCGATCATCACCTCTCCGGGACTGCTGGTTCGGGCTGCCTGCTAACCATAGGATGAATCGAGGCCGAGGGCAAAATCTGAAGGGCCGTAGCTTGGGCATTTTCGGCTCCGGCCGCGAGCGGCCGTGCGTCCCAATGCCGCAGTTGGACGTGTACTACCGGACATTGCGGCACAGTCCCAAAGACTCTACGCTGCTAATAGGAGCTGTAGCCATCGTTTCCTATTGATGCCTCCTGGCGAGGCTCGCCGTATAACCCGCTCGAACCAAGAGCGGCAATGAGCCTTGCGGCGGGATACGATGAAAGATACGATGAATATAGGCTTTTCGTAGTTCCGACCGCGCCACAATGAGTGCCAACCCGAGCTGCGTTGACTGGCAAGCGACGGCGTCCGACCCCGGACCTCCCCCCCATCACGCCAAAAACGAGCGTGCTGGGGACCCTGGATCGCCGCTGCAGGAGGGCAACCGCGTCCTCGAATCGATTGCGCGCCAGGAAGCCTTGCACGCGCTGCTCACCTTCTCGGACCTCCACGAGCAGATACGGAACCGGCGCGCGACCACAGGATGTGCCTCCGCTCGCGACTTGTTTGAGACGGAACGCTTCATACTGTCTGAAGTGTTGCAATTGATCTGCGACCGCGTCCAGGCCATCACACAGGCCGACGGCATCGTGGTCGCGCTGGCGGAAGGATCGTCTGCCGGAGGATCGGCGGCGGGACGACCGTCGGCGGAAGGGCCGAAGATGGTCTGCCGCGCTGCCGCTGGACCGCTCAGCGTCGGGCGCGGCGTTCACTTGATCGGTGAATCCGAGTTTCTGCAGGACTGCCTGGAATCGGGGCGTATTCTTCGGTGCGAAGATTGTGAAATCGATGCGCGCGTCGAATTGGACTTCGCGCGCGCGCTGGGAGCTCGATCTACCGTGCTGGTGCCATTGCGCGGCCGGCGCGAGCAACTGGGCGTGCTACAAGCGTTTTCAACCACGGGGTGGGCTTTCACAGATCACGACGTTCGCTGTTTCGATCTGTTCGCTGAGCTGATTGTTTCCGCGCTCAAACCAGAAGACCAGGATCGGCGCATCACGTGGCTGTCCGATGTGGCGGACCAGGTTCTGCGGGCGAAACCGGTTGCGGCAGCGCCGCTGGTCGCCGAGGCAGCGCCACTGGAGATCGCGAGTAAAGCCGCGGCAGACATGGGACTTGCTGCGTCTCCAACGGCCGCAACGCGGCCGGACGCGACTGCTGATCTTCTCCTTCCAGAGCTAGCGATTCCAGAACTGGCAATCTCAGAGATAGCAGCCCTGGCCCAGCCGCTTGCTATTCCCGCGATCATGGTCGAGCTGCCTGAGTCCGTCACGGAGTTGCTTGAGCCTGACGTCGTGGACGAGCTAGTTGAGAACCAGGAGCCTGACTATCCCGCCGAACCGTATCCCGCCGAGGCACGTCGCTTTTTACCAGCTCTGCGCCAGCTTTCGGTTCCTGGCAGATTTTTTCCCAGCAACTCATTTCCCGGACTGAATGTGGTGATGGGTCTGGTGGCAGTGGCCGCGCTGTTTTCGGCTGGAGCGTGGTGGGGCATGCAGGTTCATGGAAAGACAGCGGTCACCAAGGGCGTTGCGACTCAGGTCGCAGCTGGCGTCTCACCACGATCGGTGACAGCACCGCCCGCGCCTCAGGCCGACATTCTGTCGCCCGCCGTCTCCGACAATTTGATGAATCCGGAAAAGCTTGGTTCCGAGGAAGCGCCACTTAGCCCTGTGCCGGACAACAAGTTGGCAGCGTTGCCGAAAGTCACGGGAGTGCGGCACTGGTCTTCGTCCGTGGGAAGCACGGTGGTCATTGACATGGAGGACCAGGTGCCGTACGAAGTGCATCGTTTGATGTCACCGGAGCGGATCTACTTCGATCTGCACGACACGCTGTTGTCGCCCGAATTGGATGGAAAAACAATGGACGTCGGCGACGCTTCGCTGACTCGTGTGCGGGTAGCTCAGCCAGTTGCCGGCGTAACGCGAATCGTGCTTGATACCAAAGACGGCTCGAACTTCGCCGTCAGTATGGAGTTGAATCCGTATCGCCTGGTGGTTGAACTGCGCAACAGCGAGAAAACCTTGGCGAGTCACATGGCTCCGAATCGCGCGGCTACGGTGACAGCCGCTCCAGTGGCAGCGGCCCCGGTAAAAGTGGCTCCGGCTGCGGCATTGGCGGCTAAGGCATCCGACCAACCTTTACCGGCTAGAACTTTACTGGCGAAGACTGGGAAATTCCGCATCGTGCTCGACGCCGGTCACGGGGGCTGGGATCTGGGCACAGTGGGACGGCAGGGATTGCTCGAAAAGGATCTGGTGCTCGACGTGACCCAGCGATTGGGCAGGCTGCTGCAAACGCGATTGGGGTCGGAAGTAATGTTCACGCGTACCGGCGACACCTACCTGCCGCTCGATCAGCGGGCGGATATCGCCAACCAGGCACAGGCCGATCTGTTTGTCTCGGTTCACGCCAACTACAGCAGTTCGGCGGCGGCGCGGGGGGTTGAGACGTATTATACAAATCTGTTTTCTGCTCCAGGCTCGCGCGAAGTCGAAAAGCATGAGGACGGAACCTTTGCCAAGCTGACTCCGGTATCGCTATCGGCCGCGGGGTTGCATGAAAAAATTGAGGAGTCACGGCGTCTCGCGGCCACCGTGCAGCGCGCTCTCTACGCCACCCTGGCCACAAGCAGCCCGGACATTCGCAATCGCGGCATCAAGGACTCGGCTTTTGCGGTGCTGACCGGCACGACCATGCCCTCCATTCTTACCGAGATTTCTTTTGTGAGCAGTCCCGCGGACGAGCACAACCTGCAGAGCCCAACTTACCGCCAGCAAATCGCCGAGGCGCTTTACCAGGGTATCGCCCGCTACCAGCAGGCTTCACCGCACGGGAAAATCGCTCAACTGCAAAAGCCCGCCGCAAGGTAAAGCTCGACGGCAGATAGTCGAGTGGAGAGTGGAAAGCCAGGTGTCCCTCCACGAAAATCAAAATCAAAGGCGGCGGACAGGAGTGTCCGCTCCACACTACCCTTGGCTACAGGCGCTGGTATGTCTACTGTGATGTTGGTTGGGCATTGCGCAGCGCTTCATCCAGCGTCTGGTTGCTGGGTAGGTTTTGTTCCACAACGCGCCAGCCATCGTCGTAGCCACGGAATCCTACGGTCGACCGGTAGTGCACTCCGCCGTCGTAAAGCGCTGCGCCCACCTGATTTAGGGAAACCCAATGCCAAGTGAACTCGACGTCGGCAAAATTGCCGGCCTTGCCGATTCCGGAAATGTTGAGCAGTTCGCGGCGCGCGACCTGGATTCCGATCGGGCCATTGTCGGGAAGCGCGTGCGATATCACGGGGCGAATTGTGTCCACTCCGAGCGGCGTGAGGAGTACATCCCAGCAGGGTGGAGGGTCGACTCCAGCGGGACATTTCTCCTCGGTACCGATGATCCAGCCGCGGCGCTGTAGCACCATGGATTCGGGAGAACTGAAATCTTTGTTGGAAACTGCGCCTGTCCGGAGCCAGAACAATTGCGGCGTTTTGAATGAGTCGGAGGCAGAAATCAAATCGGCGGCGAGGCGGCGGGTCAGGAAATCGCGCGGCGAACAAGCCAGGCTCGAACACAGTAGGGCAGCCAGGAACCACGCTCTTGACGCCGCGAAGAGTGCGCATCTTCGCTGCCCAGCCCCTAAAGGGGCGTCCGATTTCGAAGGACTTATGGTATCGCTAAAGCGATACCCCGATACGAAACTGGAGCTTGCCCACAGCCTGTTTGTCACGCGCATGAATGGCGATTATGGTTGCGAGAGGATTTTAACCAATTGTTCCCGCCTGCGGGGCAGAAAAGGCGCAGCCGTAATCTGGTCGTCAAATTTCTTCGACCAGCGGCCGGGAACGGGCGCGTGGCAGGCCGGGCACTCGCCTTCTGAAGTCAAGCTGTACTTTTCAATCGAATATCCGTAGCGCTGGATCAGCATTTCGGCACAGTGATGGCAATGAGTATCTTCCAAGCCCTCCACCCGACCGGGGAGATTGCCGGCATAGATGTAGCGCAATCCAGCTTCACGGCCGATGGCGGCGGCGCGCAGCAGATCTTCGGGGCGCGTATCGGCGGGCGAAGTCATTTTGTAATCCTGGTGAAAGGCAGTCACGTGCCAGGGGATGTCCGGCGAAACGCCGGCGAGAAACTCGGTCAGGCTTCGCAGTTCGTCGTCGCTGTCGTTGAAGCCGGGAATGAGTAAGGTGACAATCTCCAGCCACACGCCCATCCGATGCAAACTGTGGATGGTGTCCAGAATCGGCTGCAGGCGCCCGCCGAGCTCGCGATAATGGCGATCGTCGAAGCTCTTGAGGTCCACCTTGTAGAGATCGATCCAGGGGTGGATATACTCGAGCACCTGCGGAGTGCCGTTGCCATTTGAAACGTATGCGGTGAGCAAACCCGCCTGGCGCGCCTGGCGGAAAACCGCAACCGCCCACTCGCTGGTGATCAGCGGCTCGTTATAGGTGCTGACCACAACTTTTGCGCCTTGAGCAAGCGCGTCCTTGACCAGCAGCTCAGGGTCGGCCTCGAGTGGCGGTGAGACGGCGTTGGGGTCGCGCAGCGCTTGCGACGTGACCCAGTTTTGACAATAAGCGCAGTGCAGATCGCAACCCAGCATTCCGAAACTGTAAGCGAGGGCTCCGGGGTGAGCGTGGAAAAACGGCTTCTTCTCGATCGGATCACACTGCACTCCGGCGACGTAGCCCCAGGGAACGTAGAGCGTGCCACCGTGGTTGAAGCGAACCTTGCAGACTCCGGGCTGCCCATCGGGAATAGGGCAGCAGTGGCCGCAGGCATAGCAACGGAGGCGGTCGCGATCGAGCTTTTCCCAAAGGGCGGGGTCGGCTTCGCGGACGCGGGCATCTGCTGTCAGAATGTCGTGCAACGTGGGCACAAGTCTATTCTACGGCGATTTTGAGGCTGTGTTTCATGTAGGGCTAGGTCTTTGCCACAGGGAGAGCAGCCGACACAGGGGAAAACCGGGAAGAATCTGCGTTTCACTTCCTTGCAGGTTGCGCTACGCTGTGCTGATGCATCCAGGCTTCGGCTTGTTGGCTGGCGGCGGCGACCTGGGCCCGAGTCATTTGCGGAGCCAACCCTTCCAGGCGAGATTCGCTGAACGCGTCACCTTGAGCCGCGGCTATAGCCGACCAGAAGTAGGCTTTGGACAAATCTTCAGGAACTCCGCGCCCCGCCCAATAATAGGCGCCGAGCGCACTCTGGGCGGCAACATTACCATGTTCGGCGGCGCGCTGGGACCACTGCATGGCCTGTGCACCATCTTTCGGTACGCCATCTCCGTCGCGATAACGAAGGGCGATCCTCCATTCCGCGTCCGCATCCCCCTGAAGGGCGAGCCTCCGCAAGTCGTCCGTGGACATCGCGTCCAAGTTGCGACCGGTGGCACTTTGCGCCGAAACCGTCTCGACAACTCCGTTCCGCGACGCGAGCATTGCTTCGTCCCAATGCCTTTGGATAGTGGGTCCGAGTAAATAACCCAGTACCGTTGTCGCTACTGCAACGACCAAGCCCAGCAGGGCGCGATAGAGCAAGCGCGATGGAGATGCGGGGGCAGCTTCGGAGTTCTGCCCTGGAACCTGCTCCGAAACTTCCGCTAGAGTGATGTTTTCGGGCACTTGTGGGACCTGCCCGGGGTGTTCGACCATAGGCCGCTGTTCCCACAAGGCCTCGCGAATTGCGTGCATCGAATCGAACTCTTTCGAACCTGACTTGATCGGGCCTGACTCCGCAGGCGACGGCGGCGCGCCGGACGCGGCTTCTGGCTTGATCGTCGCTTCCGCTCGAGTGTATCCAAACCGCGTCTTTTCACGGTACTGGTCACGATGGGCCTGGTCGCGATGGATATTGGGAATCATTTCGACGAGCCGGCCAAAAAGCGTCCAATCGGCGTTCGCGAAAGCGCGCGGTTGCGGAGAGAAAATCTCCAGCAGGCCAACCACGCGGAAATCGGACACAATGGGAGCGGCCATGAGCGAGCCGATGCCTAGTGCTCGACCGACTTCAGGGTCGACGCGTGGGTCGTTTTCCATATCCTCGCAGGAGACCAGAAGTCCGCTGCGAACGCATTCTCCAGAGAGACCTTGTTTTATGTCCAAGGGGGCTCCGAGCGGCGGAGCCGGTTCACCGGCTCGCGCCCGGCAGATCATCTTGTCGTCGGTGAGAAACGCCAGGGCAGCGCCACTGGCTCCAGTGAGAAGCAATGCTCGCGCGCTGATGAGTTGCAAAACGGCATCGACGTCGTCACCAATCTCGCCGACCTCCTTGCGAAGTGCTTCCAACTGTAGAGACGCGGCTCGCCGCGGCTCAGACGGGGCAAACTCCGTCTCTACGCGAGAGATCTTTCCGCTTGCATCGGAGATCGGGACAGCAGTGCGGGATTCGTCTTTTTGCGCCAGGTCTGGCGCCGGAACTGGCGCAGCGACTGGCTGCGGCTCGGGTGATTCCTGTTCGTCTTGCTCTGCCTCTTCTTCTTTATTGCGCCGCGCGCGTTGCTCGGTTCGAGCGGAATAGTTGGAACCGGCAATCAGCAAGTTGGTAAAGAGCCATTCTCTCAGTATTTTCCGGGAAGCCTCGGGAAGGGCAGAAAGACGGATACCTCCACGGCCAGCGTCGTCGCTCCAGATCACCTGGCCACTGCCATGAATGAAGCTTTTGGTTTCCGGCAGATCAAGGCAAAGCGTTACCGCCCGGTTCACTTCCAGGCGTTCGCTGGTTTGGACCGCGAAGCCGTCTTCATGCAGGTCGAGCAATTCACTCAGATCCACGACCATGCCGGTTTGTGGACCGTTGAAACTGGCATAAACCGGAGTGTGGAGTTTTTGACGAAGACAGCGACGCCGCTCTCCGTTGGGAGCCCCGGAAGTTGGATCCGGAAATCTACGAGTGCTCCGATCCATGATTGTCTACATATTAACTCAGGGATCGATAGGAAGGGAGCAAGATCCAGCGTAGAGACAGCCGCCCCGGCTGTCCTGCGTCGTTTTCGAGCGGTCAGCGAGGATCCCGCTATTGGTTCGCAGCTAAGAATGGGGTGCCGTTTTGCGCCGCGGGCACGAGAACTTCGGGCATAGTGAGCACTCGATCAAGGGCATCGGCGAGGGTAACGGGAAATTCGGAAGTCAGGAGGTTGACATCCATTTGCAGATCACGCTGGCTGTAGGTGCGATAGACGACGAGTGAGCCGCGGCGCCGGCTCGATGTGGTCACCAAGTCCAGCGTCAGCTTCCACGAAGGCTGGGTGGAGATTGCCGCCATGTGAGGAAACTTGCTCCAGTGAAAGTGGCGGTTGCTTTCGCCGGGCGGCACTTGATCGCCGGGAAGCGACTTAAGCTGCAACTCGAAGGCATCGAAATCGTTGCTGTCGAAAGCGGCGACCAGGACGCTGCGCACCTGATTGAAATCGCCGGCCACTTTGAGTTCCTCGACCGCGCGACGCACGGAAAGATTGTTGATAACGATTTGCCGCTGATCGATGGTGCGCTGCGCCACGCGGCGTAGTTCGCCAAACTCCAAGTAGTTCAGGTGCTGGACGCCCAGCCAGATGCCGGTTCCCACGACAGCCAGCACCAACCCGACGGTGCTGCCCGTCGGCCAAAGCAGAAAGATGCTGAGCATGGCAAACATGGCGGAGACGGCATAGAGAACGATCACCACCTGACGATGTGAGAATCCCATCTGCAGCAACTTGTGGTGGATGTGTTCGCGATCGGCGGTGAAGATCGGCCGGCCGCTGATGAGGCGTCGCAGGATGGAGAGCAAGGTTTCAAGAATCGGCAATCCGAACGAGACCACTGGAATGGCAACCGCCACCAACGTAGGCGCTTTCTGCGATCCGGCCAGAGCCAGCGCGCTGAGCATGAATCCGATGAACAGGCTGCCGGAATCGCCGAGAAAAATCGTGGCCGGATTGAAGTTGAAGCGAAGGAATCCCAGAATGGCGCCCGCGAGCGTCACGCTGATCAGGGAACCGAGCCAGGAATGATCGACTAGTGCGACGACAAAAAACACCAGTGTCGAAAACAAGGCAGAGCCCGCGGCCAAGCCATCCAGGCCATCGATCAGGTTGAAGGCGTTGGTAACCGCGACTACCCACAACACGGTCAAAGGCAATCCGACGAACCAGGGCAGCGAGTGATGAAAGAGCAGCGGCAGATCGAGAACGCGCATGCCGCCGGCGAAGAGCATCGCACCGGCAATCGCTTGCACGGCAAACTTCAAATACGGACCTGCGCCGCGGAGATCGTCGTAGATACCCAGACAAAAAATCAGGCAGGCCGGAAAATAGATACGGAGAAGCGTGTTGGGAGCGAGGCCCTCGACCAGCCGGGGAAATATGAGGGAGAGCCCCAGCCAGATGCCCAGGCTGACCGAGAACGCTAGGAAAATCGCGACGCCCCCCAAACGAGGAAGCGCGGTCTGGTGGATATGTCGTCCATCACGCGGCGCGGCAACCCAGCCTCTGCGGGTAGCCACGTCTCGCACCTGACGCGTCGCCACAAACGACACCGCCAGCGAGAAGGCAAATAAAGCGAACAACAGCAGCGTCAAAACCAGACTCCCCTTCCGGCGGAAACATCCCGCGCTTCAGATGCTGTGCACTGCGCGGAGGTTGCCGTCCATTGGTTCAGACAGGGTTTCCCTATTTAGTGGCGGTTGTGACGAGTCCAATGTTGATTTTCTGAGACTATACAACTCGTCCCGGTCGCTGAGCAACTACTTTGGAAGAATTTCGAAGTTGACTAGATGGACTCGGGCGGTGGAAACCGAGCGCTCTGCGATATTGCTGGGCTGCGTGTGTTAAACTCGACCCACGCGTAAATCCAGGAGTCTTGGTATGTCGGGGTGGAATGGTCGCTTCCTTCTGCGAAGCGCACAGGTGCTTTTTGTTGGTTTGTGCAGCCTCCACCTGCTGGCCCAAACAACGGCGACCGGGGCGGCAACGCAGGCCCCGGTTGCGAACGACGCAGCTTCGTCTCCTCCTTTGTTGGCTAATTCCAATGTGAAACTGGGCATCGGCGATCTCGTCGAGATCAGCGTGTTCGGAGTGCCCGATCTTTCGATTAAAACCCGCATTAGTGGTTCCGGCGATATCTACCTTCCCCTGATCGACTATGTTCATGTCGCCGACCTGACGACCGACGAAGCCCAGGAGTTGATCCAAAAGCGGCTGGAGGACGGGGGCTTTGTCCGTGGCCCGCACGTGTCCATTTTCGTGAATGAATCCGCGTCGCAGGCCATCACGGTGGTGGGAGAGGTCGGTCACCCTGGGCAATACCCTGCGATTGGCGAGCGACGCCTTTTCGACATAATTTCGGCGGCCGGAGGATTAACCGACAAGGCGGGCCGCAACGTGACGATTGACCGTCGCGGGAATCCCGATCAGAAGATTGAGCTTCAGTTATCGTCGAACCTGGTGGAAGATACCAAGGACAACGTGGAGATTTTCCCGGGAGACACAATCATTGTGTCGCGGGCCGGGATTGTTTATGTCGTGGGTGACGTGAATCGTCCTAGCGGGTTCTTGATTGAAGACAACGCTCTCAGCGTTCTCAAAGCTCTAGCGCTGGCGGGCGGCAGCACCCGCACATCGGCGTTGAACAAAACCAGGATCCTGCGGCAGACACCGAACGGGGTTCAGGAAATTCCCGTCAACCTCAAGAAGGTACTTTATGCCAAGGCGCCGGATTTGCCTCTGGTGAAAGGCGACATATTGTTCATACCCGGAAGTGCGGCCAAGAACGCCGCATATCGCACTGCGGACGCAGCCGTTTCGATCTCCACCAGCTTGGCAGTCGTGGCGGTCGCTCACTAGGTCCACTTAGACCGTGTGGCGCGGACACTCCCTCCACGCTTCGCAAACAGCACCGTTTCCGCTAGAGACCGAGTCCTTCGAGCACAGCCATATAGTCCCGCGCCGTTTTTTCGCGGGAAAAATTCCCGACAATATACTGCCGCCCGCTGAGTCCCATTCGTCGTCTACGCTCCGGGTCTTCCGCCAGATCGAGGATCGCTTTCACCAGGGCTTTGCTGTTCTCAGGTTCCACAAAAATGCCGGCGCCGGCTTCTTCGACAATCTGACGGGCCTGGCCGTCCACTGCGATGACCACCGGCCGCTCGCAGGCCATGTATTCGAGAAGTTTGGTGGGAATCACGGTCTTGAACAGTTCCGTCTTTTTCAACATGACCAGGCAGAGATCGGCAGCCGAGACGTAGGCCGGAATTCGTTCCCGCGGCTGCTGACCAAGGAACTGCATGCTGGTGAGTCCGCGCGCAGCGGCGAGTTCTAGGATTCGTTCCTTTTCCGCGCCTTCCCCAATCAGCAAAAATATCGCGTTCGGCAGCTTCGTCTGGAGTTGTTCGGCGGCGGCAATCAAAGTCTCCAGTCCGTGCGCATTGCCGATCGTGCCGATGTAGCAAATCAGAAAACGGTCTTCGAGCTTCAGTTGCTTGCGCACTTCGATCGCCGCCGGGTCGAACTGGAACAGATTCGTCTCCACTCCGTTTTCGACGATGAAAATCTTTTCCGCGGGGGCCTTCCAGTGCCGGATCAGGTGGTCTTCGAACGCGGGTGAGACGACGACTATACGGTCGGCACGACGGTAAAGAAAACCTGCGATCGCGCCTAGCGTGCGATGGAGCAAGGTTCCCTCGCCGCCCGCGCCGACGGCCGCGAGCGATTCCGGCCAAAGATCGCGCACTTCGAAGACGAAGGGGACGCGCATCCAAAACGCCAGCCACCATCCCGCCAGCGCACACAGCAATTGCGGGGACGTGGCGATGACCACCTCCGGCTTCGGCAAATCCAACCCTGCGATCGCTGCGGAAATACAAAATGATGCGTAATTGCGAATTCTTTCGTGCGCTTTCCGATTCGGCAGCGGCCAGAGCCAGGTGCGAACGACGCGCACTCCGTCGACAGTTTCGGTGCAGCGCAACTGGTGGAACCGCGACCGCCATTCCTCGGGCACGACGCCGGTCGGATGGTTCGGAAATCCGGTGAGAACAGTCGTTTCATGACCCATCCGCGTCCAATGCCGCGACAACTCCGCGGCGCGCGCCGCCGGCGCTCCCATCTCGGGCGGAAAGTATTGCGAGACGTAAAGAATTTTCACGATGAGTGTTAGAACAATCAGTAGTAGAGCAATTTGAAAACGCTTTTCTCGACCAGCGCCCGGGTCCGATTGCTACGATGCCGCGCGTAGCCTTCCCATCGTTCGGCAACTACCGCGAAGCGAGTGTCACCCGTCAGCCTGGACATCACGCGCAACTGTACGATATGCAGCTGATGATAGAAAGGGCTCGCCAGCATTTTCAGCCTGGTTCTTGATCGTTCCTCCTTGGGCTGTTCATAGAGCGACCAGTATCCGGTATCGAATCGAGCGAGATTGCGAACCAGAGTCTCAACCCCGCGATCGAAAATTTCCTTCGCCAAGGCGTTCGCGCACGACAGCCAGAAATCGAGCACGCCCCACAACGCCCAGATGAATCCATTCAAAATGTGCGTCGGCGGGTCGACGAGATACTCTTCAATCCACAGGTTTTTCCGGCGGTCCTGAAGTAGGTCCTCAAAGAGCACGCCCCCTTCGGCAATGGGCCGTGTCAGCGCGACAAACGCCTTGTCAGCCGCATTTTGAAATCTCTCGTCTCCAGCATGAGCATGCGCCCGCGTGAGAAGTGAGATGCCCTGTCCCTGCGCGAGCCCGGAATACCATGGCGCCTTGAGCGTGTCGCGATACTCCCAATCAAAATGATGGTTCCACACCCAAAGCCCGTGAGCATTCTGTTCAAGGTTAGCGGTCAGCCAATCGGCAGCCTTGAGAGTCTTCTGCCAGTGCACCGCGTCGTTGGTCTGGCAATAGCAGTTGTAATTCGCGAGACCCCACTGCGCAATCGCAATCGGGTTGTACTGCAGGCCGATCACCCCGTGATAATCGAGCATGGGAATGCCTGCAGCATCGTAATGCCCAGCATAGTCTGCCTTCTCGCGAAACAGCATGTAGTATTCGCCGAGGCGATCGGTGGCAGCGCGCGGATTGATCTCTGGCACCTCATGCCAGAACGTCAACTGGCTTCGACCGGGACCAAGATAAGCGCTGAAGATGCGCCGGTAGTAATGCCAACGCGCGGCCGCGCTCATGCCGGTTCGACTTCCCAAAGTGTAGTGACCAGGTCGTCGGCTTCAACCGCGATGGTCGTGGCTGCCAGATACCGAGTGGAGTTTTCGCCATCGGGCAGAAACGCATTGCCGTACTGGAAATAACGCATCGGAAAGATATCCTTGTTCCAGCGCGCCAGCACTTGCCAGTTCGTTCCGTCCTTCGATCCTGCGATGTGCACTTCGCGGCTCGCGTTTACGGTGCCAGGCTCGACCATGGTCGAAAAAAACTTCGCCTTGCCGACCTTGCAGCCGTAGATCGACGAACTGGCGAGATCGCCGACCTGCTCGACACTACCTGATCCGTCGATCCGGGGCCCATCGATCCGATAATCGAGCCGATACACGTGGTTCTTCTCGGAGGGAGTGTCGGTCGAAAGATACAATCCCTTTTCCGTTGGAAGCGCCGCCACGGCTCGCGCTTGCTGGTTCCCTGCCAGCACCACTTCGACCGAACGCAGATCGCAGTCGGCACGCAACACCTTGCACTCGGCGCCTTCATCCCCCGTCAGTATCCAAAGGCAATCGCCCCAGCGGTCATAAACAATATTGTGGACGTGCCGTATGCTGCGCGCGGGGAACGTGTAGGCAATTTGCCACGTACGCCCGCGATCGGTCGAAGCGTAGATGTGCACTTCCGTGCGCTCGCGATTGTCGAAATATTCGCCCCAATAAATTCTTCCCGATGGAACCGCGGTGACGTGCAACGGCCGTGTGCCGCGCTGCACCTGATGAGTAACCTGAAATTCATCGCTGCCCGGAGTTCGCGTTACCAGCGCACCCGGGACCGCGCCCACCATTGTCTTGCCATTGGTCTGGGCGTTTTTCTCGCCACCGAGAGGGTTACCGAGAATGGCCAGCGCGTGAAAGCCATCGCGCATCAGACGGTAGCTTAACGCCGCGCGCGAGGTAAGATTCCTCCACCAGACTGGACGAAAGCTCGCGACCACTCCCCACGATTCGCTTTTGCCAGCACGCAAACGAAGGATCTGATACCCGCGACAACCGTAGAGAACGTCGCCGTCCCACGCGAGCACTCGAATGCCGCGCCAGGCAACGATTCTACGCAGCTTCAGAGCCGATGATGCGACCGTCGCAACTGGGGTTTCAGACATGACGGGCAATGTCAGCTCTCGGTCTTGAGTCTTCCGTGTTGACTTCGGACTTGCTCGAAAAAAAGGGGCCGATGGCCAGCCCATCCATTTTGGTTCGCTGAAAGCAATCGATAGCCTCTTGCGGCGTGCACACGATCGGCTCATTCTCGTTGAAGCTTGTGTTCAGGATCACGGGGATCCCGGTCATCTTGCGGAACGTTTGGATCAGATCGTAATAGAGCGGATTCTCCTCTCGCGCCACGGTCTGCAATCGCCCGGTGTTGTCGACGTGGTTCACGGCGCACAGGCTCTTCCTTTTCTCCGGCCGAATTTTGTACACGTGGAGCATGTAGGGCGAGGGATGATCGTGCTCGAAGTACTCGTGCTGCGCGTCGGCCAGGATGGAGGGCGCAAAAGGACGGAACCACTCGCGGTGCTTGATTCGAGCGTTCAATACATCCTTCATGTTGGGCAGGCCGGGATGTGTGACGATGGAGCGATTGCCGAGGGCGCGTGGTCCCCACTCCATGCGTCCCTGAAACCACCCCACAACATTGCCCTGCACCATCTGATCGGAGACCGCATCCAGCAGCGGAACGCGATCAAGCCGTTGATATTTTACGCCGGCGCTTTTCAAAGCGGATTCAATCTGCGCTTCAGAAAACTCCGGCCCGAGGTACGCATGATTCATCTGCTCGTCCCTGCGCGGCTGTTTCAAAACCGAATGATAAGTGTGCAGCGCGGCGCCAACCGCCAAGCCTTCGTCGCCTGCCGCCGGCTGAATCCAGGTGCGCCGGAACGGCGTCCGGGAAAATAGTTTGCCATTGGCTACGCTGTTGAGCGCGCAGCCTCCCGCCAAGGCAAGGTTCTCGTCGGGAACGCGCCTGTGAAGGTCGTTCACAAGATGAAAAAGCACTTCTTCAAAACAATATTGCATGGCGTAAGCCAGATCCATATCCCGCTGCGTGATCTCGGCGTGGGGCTCCCGGGGCGCGCCGAAAAGCTTTTCCATTTTGTCGGAGAAATGCCGTGCCAGTCGCACGGTTCCGTCGGGCAGCACCTGCATTCCCTGATTGCTCCCGAGCGGCTTGAAGTAGCTCATGTTGAGCCGAAAGTTGCCATCCTTCAGCGCGACAACTTTCTTAATCTCGTCGACATATGTATCCGTTCCGTACGGAGCAAGGCCCATGACTTTGCCTTCATCGCCATATTTTCGGTAGCCGATGAAATCGCAAATCATGGTATAGAAACTTCCGAGCGAATGCGGCAGGAACACTCGGTCGAGCACATGGACCTCGTGACCCTCGCAGCGCGCCATCATGGTGGAGACAAAATCCCCCGAACCGTCGTAGCTGAAGCCCGCCGCTTTTTCCCACGGCGAACAGTAGTACGAACTCGCAATGTGGGCGATGTGGTGTTCCAGATGATGCTCCTGAAACTTCAGCGTGGAGGCATCCACATCGAGCGCCTGCGCCAGCAGCGAACGCACATCGCGCATCGACTCCTTGCGCTGCCGCATCTTGATAAAATTTAAAACCTTGGCCGGATTCGCCAACGCGTACCGCACTTTCTTGGCAAGGTTGGCGTCGCTGTCCTGCCCCACGGCAACATGCTCGACATCGGTGATCTTCGCGCCCGCCGCGTCCAGACAGGCTTTTACGGCCAGCGCCGGAAAGCCCCCGTAGTGCTTGTGCCGATTCAGCCGCTCCTCAGCGACTGCAAAAAGAATTTTTCCATCTTCGACGATCGCCGCCGAAGAATCAGCGTGAAACATGTTCAGGCCCAGAATCAGCATTTACGGCTCGTTCCTTCGCTGGTCATTCTTTTTCCTGGTGAGCGGATTCCATGGTAAGGATTTCCTAATGCACGCTCTTAACACGAGGATCTTTCCCGCAAGGCTGACGCGACGAACTCGCTCAGCTCCACCGTCAGTGGTTGCCCAGTCTGGCATGAGTTTTGCAGTCGAAGCGTCGCAAGCGTCGAGCCCACCACCTGTTCAAACGGAACGGGTGGTGGCTTCTTGCCTCGAAGCGCATCCACAAACGCCTGCATCTCCGCCTTGTGGCCTTTGTCCTGTCTCCAACGCGCGCGCGTGATTTGTTTGCGTCCGTTGCGAACCAGTTCAAGCTGCCGAAAATCTTCGAGAATGGCAACCGAGCTGCCGCCGAAGACCTCAACGCGCTCCTTCGACGCCGACTTATCGCCGTTGGCGAGATAGCTGATCATTCCCAACGTTCCGTTCGCAAACTTGAGCGAGGCAACGACGTTATCCATGCTGTACTGCCCCGGATTGCCCACGGTCTGCGCTTGCACTTCGATGGGACACGCGCCCGCAAGAAAGCACAGGAAGTCAACAAAATGGCAGACCTCGCCAAGAATACGTCCACCTCCCTGCTCGGGATCGTTCACCCAATGATCTGCGGCGATGTAACCCGCATTCACGCGGTAGTGCATCGCCAGCGGTTCGTGAATCTCTGACAAGAACCGTTTCATGGCCACAGCCATGGGCGCGAATCGACGATTGAAGCCAACCATCAGGAACGGAGCACTGCCCTCAGCGCCCGCAGCACGCGACGAAACACGCACCAAGTCCGCGAGTTCGTCTTCATTCAGGCAAAGCGGCTTCTCGCAGAAGACTGCTTTCCCCGCGCGCAGGGCTGCGAGCGCCTGGCGCGCATGCAGGTGATGACGGGTGGAGATCAGCACCGCTTTAATCTTCGGATCCTGCAATAGCTCAATTTCTGAATTCGAACAGTAGGAAAATCCAAATTTCTCCGCCGCGTTCCGGCTGCGCGGCCCGGTCGCATTGCAAACACCAATGAAAGAAATGCCTGGGATCGCCTTCAGCGCAGGTAAGAGCGTGTTCTGCGCGAAACTCCCAGCTCCCAGAACTCCGATGCCTATGGAACCCGTCGAGGGCGCAACTGCAGCCACCGGAATCTTTTCCAACAAATTCGCCGTGGGTCCAGATTCAGCGCCCGCATACGTGATCAGCACGCCCAAGAACAACTCACGCATGTTCCCCGTAATCAGGTCGTAAGCCCGAGCGGCCTGTTCCATCGGAAAGCGGTGCGTGATCAGCGCCGGCAGGTTCAGTTTGCCATCGGCGATGAATTGCAGAAAGGCTGCCAGGTTGCGGGTTTCTGTCCACCGCACATGTCCAATGGGATAATCGCGCCCTCTCTGCTCATACGCAGCGTCGTAGCGGCCGGGGCCATAGGAGCGCGAAATTCGAAAATCCAGTTCCTTCTCGTAATACAGTTTGCGCTGCAGCTCCATGCCGACCGTTCCGACGGCAACCACAATGGCTCGATCGCGCACCAGTTCCGCTGCCAGGTTCACCGGTTCGCTATTCGGAGTTTCGGCCGCAATCAGTACCGAGTCAACACCCGCGCCGCCCGTCTTCTGGAAACAAAGATCGCGGAACTCGCGCACTCCGGTGCGCGTGGCCTCGGCGCCGCTTCTAATTGCGAGAGCTGCGCGGTGCGGCAACAGATCCATTCCGAACACGCGACAACCGGCTGCCTTCAGCAACTGCACTGTAATTTGTCCGAGCAACCCCAGCCCGATCACAGCGACCGTGTCGCCGAGCGTGACCTCCGCGGTTCGAATACCGTGCAGGCAAATCGCCCCTACGGTTCCGAAGGCCGCTTCCTCGTAGGACACTTCGTGGGAAACTTGCGACGACGCTTCTCCAGCTTCGGGAATCTGCTCGGGAATTTTCGCGACCAGCATGCGCGGCACGCAGGCAAACTCGGCATGCACCGCATATCCCGCGCCAGCGCAAGCAACGCGGTCGCCCACGCTGATGTCGACAATGCCATCGCCAACCCCAACCACTACTCCGGCGCTGCTATAGCCCACCGATTGCGGCTGATCGAGACGCGACCGAACCGTTTGCAGAGTCGAAGCCAAGCCATCCCGCCGCATCTTGGCCATCACGTCACGTACCAAGTCAGGACGAGCCTTTGCCTTCGCCAGCAGACCCTTGCTGGCAAATTCGGCGGATGCACGCTCCGTGCCGGCCGACACCAGCGACGCTGCCACTCGCACCAGCACACAGCCTGGCAATAATTGCGGAGCCGGAACTTCGGCGATCGTGATCTCGCCGGTTCGCGCGTGTTGGAGAAGTTGTTTCATCCCATCAAAAATTCTTGCCCAGCACTATTCTCAGCACTATTCTTGGTCCAACGGGGATTTCAGGCGCGAGACGACCGCTCGAAATTTCCCGTTCGATTCTCGTTCAATTTCTTGCACGTATTCGAATCGAACCGCGAGCCTGGGGCTTATCCAGCGCTGGGTTTCGCGCACAATTTCAGTTTCATCTTTCGTGCCGTAACTCGCCCGGCGTACCAGCCGCACGATTATCTCGCCCAACTGTTCCTGGACGATCTGTACCTCTTTCACATTAAGGGCGTTTTTGAAAACATAGTCAAAGCGCATGATGCGCAAGCCCTCGGGTGTGATCACATAGTCGTCAATGCGGCCTTCGATATGGAGCAAGACTCTCGAACTACGGCCGCAGCGGCAGGCAACGCCGTTCTCCCGCCATGTGCCAGTATCGCCGACCTCGTAACGGATAAACGGGAAGGCGTCGCCAGCAAAACCAGTGCAGAGAATTGACTTGGCCCCGCTGCCCGGCGCGAGTTCAACGCCTTCGATGATGCCAAACTCAAAGTCTTCATGGTAAACGAACTCGGGGCAATGCGAAGCGTTCGCACATCCTTCGGAGCAGCCGTACTGGTCCGTGAGAATAGCGCCAGTAAACTCCTGAATATCGCGCCGCTGAAAGTCGAGCATGTTTTCAGCGCCGGTGACCACCACCCGAGGAGGCGTATGAAGAGTCAAGCTTGCCGCGCGGGCATTCAACGCCAACATGTGGATGATGGAAGGATACCCGGAGTAGAACTCAAACCGATTTGAGTTGAGGAAGTCAACGATACTCGCGATCTTCGAAGGCGCGAGGTGATGCATGGTAAGCAGCGCCTGATGCATTGGACGGTTCCAGCGCCAAAAGGGCGGTCTGCGCTGGTCCAACGGAACCACCCTTTTACCGGTGAAGTTGGCGTGCCAACTTCCAGGTTCGATTCCGAAACGCAGCCGGTGCCGCCACCAAAGGGCCCACTGGAAGGCGATCTTCGCTTTGGTGACGTAGAAGTTCAGAGCCTTGCCGGTCGTTCCGCTGGTGTGGCGAAAGATCAACTCGCGCTTGGGGATTGCCTGGGAGACGAGCCGGTCAAAATTCTGCCGGACATCCTCTTTAGTGAGCACGGGAAGCTTGACGAGGTCTTCGCGGCACCGTATGTCATCCGGCGAAACCTTGAGGCTTTTCCAGCGTTCCCGATAGTAAGGTACGTTTTCGTAGGCGGAGCGGACGACATGGCGAAGTTTTTCGTTCTGGTACGCTTCGATCTCCGCGGGGCTCCATTTGTCCGACTCCATCAATTCGCGCAGACGCTGATCAAATATGCTTCCAAAGCGAGTGCGTGCCTCTTTCTTCCCGTAATACCAGCAGGCGGCGTTCTGCAAGAAGACGGGCAGGCGTGGATAAATCTGCTCGACCAGGACTGATTCGCTCATCGACTGATCACCGCCGCCGAAATATTCTCGTCGCTGGCTGAAGTGTTCTCGATGCGGCCCTTCCAGCCGAAATGAGGCTCAAAATGAAATGTCTGGTCAGAGGGAATCCCGGCCAGCGGCCCGTTCCAAGCCGGATGATCGCTGCATACTTCAACCTCACGCCACTGGTGATCGGCAAGGGGCAGACCGCGGCTTTGGAATGCTCCGGTGACAATCGGAATTTTCCCCGGGTCAAAACCCATGAGATACGCGCAGGCGGCGTCCACGCTCGGTGGATGCAAGCCGAACAGAATGACGCCAGCGGCGACGGGATCAGGGTTCAGAGGTCCCCGACCCTGACCGGCAACGATTCCATCTACCAGTGCGTAATGTCGTTTTCGATTTTGCGACAGCGGCGCGCGCAACGAACCGTCGGGATTGCCGTAGAGCACAATCTTGTTCAGGTCCAGGCACATTCGCCAAACCGTATCGTTTCCCCACCAGTTCCCACTGCGCACCGTCTGCTCCGTGTCGCCAAAGACCGGCCGCCCGACGCTGCGCGCCATGCGATGCATCCACGGGCCGACCACCGGGACTCGCAGCGACAACTGACGAACTCCGGCGGCAAGCCTGCGCTCGGCGCGGTGCTTCAAACCGGGGTTGGGATGCTCGTCGCCGCCGCGGGCAGCAGGGCCTTCGGTATGGTGCGGCAACCAATTCTTATCGGCGTTGACCCCGACGAGGTTTTTGAGGCTTGCGGTGATGCCGGCCTTTTTGTGTGTCTTCAACTTGGGCAGACTGAAAACCACGTCGCACTTAATGGCGCACCCGGCGATCAAGTATTCGTGGCGTCCGCCGGTGTGATGGCGATTGACGACACCGGCGTCGTAATCGGCTCCGTAATAACGTCCTCCGCCGGCGTGTTCTGCGAATTCGCTGCTCTGACCTAAGTCGAAAGCAACCGACCCGTAGACGTTAGCTGGAAGTTTGCGCCGTTCCACCACCACGTCGCCGCGCGTCGTCCATTCTTCCTGGCGCAGGTCAACAATCTCGAAGGCCAAGCCGTGGGCACGATAAAGATCGCGGATGACGTCCAGCCCGAGAATGCCCACCATTTCGGAGAAGGACGCGTCGGTTTGTGGAGCGTCGGCAAGAATGATCTTGCCTTTCGGGCCAACCGCCTTCCACACGTAATCGGCGACTGCGCGGATCACGCTTCCGTGAGTGATGGTGTAGCGCCAGCCCTGTGGATCGCGCGGATGGCGCTGATGAACCATGTTCGGCTTCAGCAGAACGGTTTCGCCGGGATGAATCAGCTCTTGCAGTGGATTCCATTCCGCTGTGCCGAAATGAGCAGCATCCAGGCCGGCCGTGTAGAAGCAGCCACGCACCGCTTCATAGGCCGGGTTGGGTTCCGATGCGGTGTCGGCGAAGGCGTATTCGGGATACCGCTGTGCAGGGGAAAATGGCGTCACGTCGGCGTATCGCGCGCTCTCGACGCGGTAGATAATCACGGTCTTGTCCGACAACGCAACCATCACAAACTCTGCCCTGAAGACTGGCGCCCTTGCTCCTGCCTGATCCGTCGCAACTCATAGATCTTCGACTTGATGTGAAACATCTGCACGGCCTGGAACCCGCAGTAGATCAGGCCGGGGACACCATCCAGAAATCCCAGACCAAACAGATACTTGACCAGAAAAAACAGCACAGGCGAACCGGGGATACCGAGGAACCGCTTCTTCAGCCAACGGCGCCGCTGCGCCTGTGTGCCGAAAAGCGCAGGCCGGAGCTGCTCTTGCGCGTCGCCGTCCACCCAGACCTTTGCTTCCCAGTTGGAGTACTCATCGTGCTTCTGAATGTACCGGGAGAGCGATTCCACGTTGCGATGAGCCAGCGGATTTCTTAGTCGAGCGGTGCGGCCCTCGACGACGACGTGTTCATGAACTTCCATGTCGGCCATCGAGGAATCCTGATCCTTGAGGCGGCATTCATAATTCCCCTTGCCGCGGCGAAACAGCGACAGCTTCCAGAAGCCCGCGCCTCCGTGGCGCAGAAGCCGTCCAAGAAAATACATGCGCAAGGAGATGTAGTAACCGTCGAGGTCTGGATTACCGATGGCTTGCTGGATTTCGCCGGCGAGTTCGGGGGTCAAAACTTCGTCGGCGTCGATCAGCAGAATCCAGTCGAACGCCAGCGGCAGAGTCTCCATCGCCCACTGGCGCTTCTTGGGCCAGCCACCCTGATAGTGAAACTGCACGACCTGCACACCATAAGAGCGCGCAATTTCCACGGTCGCATCGGTGCTCTGCGAGTCGATGACGTAGACCTCGCCCACGTCACCTAGAGATTCGAGACAGTGCGGCAGATTGCGCGCCTCGTTTCGCACAGCCACGATCGCGGTCAGTGGCAGCAGCGGGGCCGAGCGCTCGGTCTGAAACTGTTTTGAATCTTCCAGCTTGGGCATTAGGACGGTGGAGAAGCTCTCAGCATTTTACTCTGACTTGCGCCTCCCGAGCACGGTTCGCGGGCCATCAGCCTGATGCCGATTGCAGCTCGCACCAGCGCTGCAGCACGTAGAGAGACCACGGCCGCGACCAGGAAGTCGCGCCGCGCAGAAAATCCTTCCAGACTTGCTGCACTTGGTTCGCATCCAGCAGCCCACCGAGCGGCCCGTCATTGATCCGTTTCGCTCCTAGAACAGGCTCGATCTCCGCACGAAGTTCCTTCCGCAACCAGTGTTCAAACGGTAGCGTGAACCCTCGCTTGGGGCGGTGCACAATCTCGTCGGGCAGCGTTCCGGCAAGCGCACCGACCAGAAGCTTCTTGGGCGTGCCGTTCAGCTTCCATGCGCCGGGAAGGGCCAACACTTCTTTCGCGAGTTGGTGATCAATCAGGGGAACCCGAACTTCCAGACCTTGGGACATGCTCATGAAATCGGCGTCGCGCAACAGCGTATTGAGCATGTAGCAGCGCGATTCCAGATAGGAAACCCGATTCACGGCATCGAGCGGAAGCGCCCGCGCCAGACGATCACGCTGCGAGGCAACCGCGGTTTCAGCTACCTGTGGATTTAAACCTGGGAACAGAAGATCGCGCTGACCGGGCGTGAACAGCATGCGACTGAGAAAGTAAGGATGCAGAATCCGGCCGTTGTCACCGGCCAGCGACGCCAGTTTGCGATTCTGATCGTTCGCCGGTGAGAGCGCCGCGAACGCGGAAGCCAGCGGACCGCGGGCGGCGCCAGGCATGTGCTGCCAGAGACGGGCGAAGCGCTCCATGCGCGGAATGTTGCGAAAGCTGGAATATCCGGCAAAAACTTCATCGCCGCCCAACCCGGAGAGCGCAACTTTCACCCCGGCGGCGCGTGTCTCCCGCGAGACAAAGTAAGTGTTGACGCCATCCATCGTGGGCAGATCCATGGCTCGAAGGGCGTCCGGGATAGCATCGAGGACATCTTCCTGGGAAACGGTGATCTCGTGGTGATCGGTGTGAAACTTTCTTGCGATGGTCCGGGAGTATTCGGCTTCGGAAAAATCGGCCTCGCGAAAAACGATGGAGAACGTGCTCGGGGTTACGCGACCCTGGCTCAGAATGCTGACCAGCGCGCTGGAGTCGATCCCGCCGGAAAGAAATACGCCCACCGGAACATCGCTGATCAACTGCAGGCGCACGGCCTCTTCGAGCATGGGCTGCAGTTTGGACGTCGCATGCTCTTCATTCTCCGGAGAAAGAGAGGACACCGATTCCTCTCCGGAAGTTTCGTCGCGAGTCAAGTCCCAGTACGAGGCTTGATGCACCGTTCCGCCTTCCCAAGTCAGCGTGTGGCCAGGAGGAAGCGAGCGAACACCTTCCAGCAGCGTGATTGGATCGTAAGCGGAGCCGTACGTCAGGAAGTTGATAAGTCCAGCATGGTCCACGCGCCGCGGCAGAAGACCGGTCCCGAGTAACGTGCGGACTTCCGAGGCAAAGAGAAAATATGGGCCAGCCTGAGCATAGTACAGAGGCTTGATGCCCATGGGATCACGGGCGAGGAACAGACGATGCCGGTGTGCGTCCCAAAGGGCGAAGGCAAACATTCCGCGAAATTTCGTGAGGCACTTTTCACCCCATCTTGCGTAGGCCTTCAGCAGGACTTCAGTATCAGACTGGCTGAAGAAGCCTGCGCCGGTCTGCTCGAGTTCTTTGCGGACGTCGCGGAAGTTATAAATCTCACCGTTGTAGACGATCCAATTTCCGGTGAGTGGATCCTGCATGGGCTGGTGGCCGAGGGGCGAGAGATCGAGAATCGCCAATCGCCGGTGGCCCAGGCCGATCTCAAGCGGCTCCGGTCCGGTTTCCTTCAGCAGCACAGTACCCGAATCATCGGGTCCGCGGTGCGCGAGCGAATGGGTGGCTTGCTCCAGAACTGCAGAAGGGATCTGGGTTTTATGCGCCAAGATGCCGACGATGCCGCACATCTGAGATGTTTGCTCGCTTCCTTTAGGCCCGTTGACCATCTTATCGCGAACGCGGGCAGAGACTGACTTGGCGCCGGACTTGTACTTGGACATCTTCAGACAGGAGCAGTTCGCAAACCTGCGACGTGCTCCTCGCATTCACTGTTTGCGATTTCCTGAATCTAACTCTTCAGGTCGGGAAGAACTCGGAACGCCAGGAGACCATCTGCTCAACGTCGTTCGACGAGATCCAGACCGGTCACATGGCTTAACTTTTAATCATAGCTAAAGGCATATTAAGCAGTAACTGATCAAGACTATATCCATATTGAAAGCCGTAAGCCTTTATACCTATCCCACGTTTGGGGATCTCATCTGATCGTTCAGGTTTTCGCCTCTTTCGCTGCCCGTTTGTGCGCCTCGCTACCATAGAAGTCCCTTAGGGTTCTTTCTGGTCCTCTGCTTTCGTCGCCGGTGGATTCTCCAGTTTTGCGAGTCGCCGCTCGATATCCGTGGTCTCGATCGCGCGCAGCTGCAAATTGAAAAGAGGCGCCAGGCCATTGGCAATCCTGGGGTGAACCCTGCCGGCGTAGACATCCGCGATCAGCCGAGCGACTGTGTCCCGTACCGCAAGCGCGTTGTCCAAGGTCGGCAGCGGATCCGCACCTTCGCCGGTCGCATGGCGATTGGTCTTGCCCCCGATCCGGCCGAGTTCAGAGGCCTTGTCGGGATTGGCGTGGAAAAAGCACAGGCCGCCCGGGGTGGCTGCGGCCTGGCAGGGCTCGCCCGACTTCGTCTTCGCCTTACAGCGACGCGCTTTTTGTTTGGCCGGCATGTTGTCGCGCTCGTTTCCATTGCAGTTTCACAAGTTCTTGTCGGCTGGGCAATTCCCGTCCCGAGCTATCGAGCCACTGCTGGCGGGCCGCCGAGTATTCCGCCAAAATCGAGTCTGTTCGCCGCCTGTCCTCCTCAAAACTAAGCACAGAATCTGGCTGAACGCCCTCTCGGGCGGCGGGCTGCTCGCCAGTTCTAGGATCAGGACCTTTGCGCAGCACCCAAGATCTCCACGGTTCCGGAGGGCACGGACAAAACTGATCATCCCCCAATCCAAGAGGGTATTGCTTGGAATGCCAGAAGAAAAATCCAAGGTCGCGAAAGCCGTGAACTGGACAAACTCGCGATATTCCTTTCAAGATCGCATCGAGACAAGCTGCGTTGTGATAGCGAGTTTCCACTCTACAATTGCAAATTTTGGTTTCTTGTTTGCTTTCCGCCACCTTTTCGAGTTTGGACACCCGCTTTTCGAGTGCATTCCACATTAGAATGTGTCTCCCCCGTCCCTGCTCACAACCGGGCCGATGTTGTTCTTCCCCTTTTCTTCGCCCAAATAATATCATGAACGATCATGAAAAAAGGTGTAGCGGCGGCGCCAACGAGTATTTACCACTCAGGCTACCGGCTCTGTAAATGTGCTGAACATCTGACGCAGAGATGTCCTATTCTGAAACCGCCAGTTGACCTGATCGTGACATCACCTAGTCGCGAGAGTAAAAAGGACTGATCTCGCGACCAGGAACCCTCAGCGTTCTCGGCCCAAGGTTCACGAAGCTCGCCGTTTTGTCAGGTTGCAACAGGAGACACCCACACCCAAGAAAGAGAAGCGATGAACTGGGGAAGCCAAGAGCCAAATGCAGCGCGATGTCTTGGAATCGGATGCCATGATTGTCTGCGCCGGCGGCTCGGCGGGAACCTATAAGTCTGAGACCCTCTTGGTCGATGCAGCACAGGAACGCTGGAAACCGAAATTCCACGGCATCCTGTTCCGCGAGAGCTTTCCTCAATTGAGTCGCGCCCTGATTCCCCGCGCACGTGCGCTCTATTCGCAAATGGGTGCTACTTACAATTCGCAGGAGCACTCCTTCCGCTGGCCTAGCGGAGCGGTCATACGCTTCGCCTACCTCAGCTGCGATGACGACGTTCATCAGCACCAGGGACCGCGTTACTCGTGGATCGGCATTGACGAGAGTACGCACATGACGGAGTTTCGTATCCGGTACCTGCTTTCGCGACTCGCCTCGACCGATCCTTCCATGCGCTGCCGGATGCGCCTCGCCACGAACCCTGGCGGTCCTGGGCATGCGCTGCATCAACACCTGTTCCTAGGCAACCGCTGTGCGCATTGCGAGAGCGGCGGTAGGGAGGCGGGCAGAATCTACAGGGACGCCACCTGGCTCAGTGACAAGTTGCCGGTGGGAATGACCACGCAATACATCTTCGGCAAGTGGGACCCCACAGGACTGCTGCCAAATTACGACAAACAACTCCGGACGCAGGGTCGCGCTTTTTCCAAGCAACTTCTCGAAGGCTGCTGGCGGGCCTTCGAGGGGCAGTACTTCGATATCTGGGAACCTGGTCGCGCCGGCAAACCGATGGTAGTGGCGCGGCAACTGATCCATGACGACTGGTGGTGGACCTTCTGGACCGGTACAGATTACGGCTTCAGCGGATCAGTCGCTTTTAGTGTTTTATTGTGTCGGTGTCCAGAGGGCGGACCGATTTATGTGCTGGATGAGTTCCCCCACGATCTGACCGAAGCGCGGAAGATTGACGTGAAGAGATTCGCGAGTGAGCATTACAAAGCGCTGATTAAGATGCCCACGCGCTATGAGCAACCGCAGCGGACGGCGGCTATGTACCTGGGGCCGGACTGCTGGGCCGAGCGTGGCGACGCGCACACGCTCGCGGACTTAGCCAATGAGGAGTTGGAACCGTACGATCTGTCATTCCAGCAGGCCCGCAACGATCGCGCCGGCGGGGCACAGCTCGTCTACACCATGCTCCAGACCGGAGAGTTGGCGATTGCCGACACTTGCCAGAACGTAATTCGTGCGATCGAGTCGCGCGTCCACGATACCAAGGAACCGTTGAAGGTCGAGAAGGTGGTCGGCGATCCGTATGACGACGTGTGGGATGCGCTGCGCTATGCACTGTACTCTCACCACGAGCCCGAGAAGAAGCCGCTGGCCATGCGAGTCCAAGACCAGCTAAATATCTACCTGAGTGGCGACGAGAAAAAGGGCATAGCGCCGAATCCGACGATGGCCCTCTTGCAGTACCTGAAGATTATGCGGGAGGAGCAGGAGGAAGATGAGCCGAGCTACTACACTAGGAGGGCCCGGCGTCGCGTCCGGTCGATGAGACCACGTCGTCGACCCCAGTAGCCTGATCTTCCAAGGTCCGCGTGTCCACTTCACATACGCCCGTTTTCTGGACCGCGAGGACGAGGCGCTGAGGGGCTCCCCCGATTACTAGACCAACGGGAAACAATCCCGAGACTGGCTCCGTTTAGGGGCCCAATTTTGACGTAATCTCAGTAGATCAGGCTTTGTCTTGCAGGGCCTTCTGCTGGGCTGTTTTCCTGGCTTTGGCCCACCGCGCGAGTACAGCGTTACGCGCAATCTCTCGTCTCTCTTCTGGAGTCAGCTTGGCCGCCCGGATCTTGCCTCCCTTTGAACCGCCCAGTTTGCCTAGGGCGACGGCATTCGGATTCTTTTTCTTAGCCATCGCGATGATCTAGAACCTAATCCTCCGAGCGGGTGAAAATCAACGAAAAAGTTCTTGACATATACTTAAGCGCCTATGTATAAACAGGATTCAACATACATAAGCGCCTAAGCATAGGCAGAATTCAAGGAGGCATCATGCCAAGCAAGACCGCAGTGCGGACGAGTCTTCGCGCGGCTCGAAAGATTTGGACCGACCTCCCTCGGGAAGCTCTTATTCGACTTAAGGAGATTGCAACCCAGCACCACTTTTCAGTGGGTGCAGGTGATTTGATCTACCTGAACAGCGGTTGGTACGTCACCCACACAGGTCTAATTGGACTGGCGCGTCGCAAAAGGTGCAGCGGCATCCACGTCGAAGCTGTCGATTCACTCTGTGATTCGGCGGCGAATCGGTTTGTTCTCAAGGCAACGGTCTTTCCCTCCAAAGGCTCCTCCGGTTTTGTCGGATACGGCGATGCCGATCCCTCCAATGTTTCCTCGCTCGTCCGCGGAGCAGAGATGCGCGCGGCCGAAACTCGCGCCGTCAACCGCGCTCTGCGCGAGGCCTACGGCATCGGCATCTGCTCGGTCGAAGAAATCGGGACAGTGGCGAGTCCGGCTGAGAAGCCTCCCCAAAACGCAAATGGAAATGGGAACGGTTCGGGACCGAGAGTCCGCGACCGTCTTTGCCAGATCATCCGTCAGCATAAGCTCGATCCCGAACTTGTGAAGGCCTACGCCGTCGACTTCTGCGGGACGAAGACTCTCAGAGAGGCAAGCAGGGAACAAGTCGAGAACTTCGTTCAGCAGCTATCCGACTGGGCCGAGAAGGACCGAAACGCTCTGCTCTGCCAGCTCAACAGCTACCCGTACCCGAAGCAGGAGGTGGTCGCATGAAGCGCCGAGTCCCTGGCCTCGCCGAAACGGCCCGCGATTCACGCCCGGAGATTCCCGACGGGGTCTTCCTCATTCGCGTAGATGGCGCCCAGTTCCGCTGGCACGCCCGCAAACCGTACTACGTCCTCCGGCTCTCCGTTCTCGAGCCCCGTAGGTTGGTTGGGCAGCCGATCGTCGGTCGTCTCTACTGCACACAAAAGACGATGTGGAACTTGGGCTGGTTCCTGCGGGATTTTCTCTACGATCCGGAGCTGCTGGCCCACGAACAGGTCGACGAGAAGGCGTTGCCCGGTCTCCGCGGCGTTGTCAAGATCAGCCATACCGTCATCAACGGCATCTTGCTAATCAATCTCGACGGCTTCGCCCCAGCCAGCCAGTGGGACGAACTGTCTGTGGCTCCGGCATCGAGTGCGTCTCGCTCGAACAAAACGGAGGAGGCAACCCGATGACCTATTCCTACACCCAGATCAGCCAGTATCTCAGCTGCCCGCGTCGTTACCGGCATCGCTACCTGGACGGATGGCAAGAAAAGGACACACGCGCGACCATGCTTTTCGGCCGAGCCTTCGAACAGGCCATCGCCGCCCTTTTTCGACGCGAAGACCCGGCGGCTGCTCTGTTCGAGCAGTGGAGCGTGTGCAAGGACGTAGGCCTGAGATACTCCTGCAACGACACCTGGGACCGCATGCTGCAACAAGGTGTCCAGTTGCTGGAGCGCTTCGCCCAGGAGGGCCGCGTTCGTATTCGGCGCCCCCGTTCAACTCAGCAGATTCAGTTCAATCGTGCCTTGGGCTCTGGCAACAATTTTGTGGCTTACGTCGACGCTATTGGTGAACTGGATGGCACACCGTGCCTTCTGGAATGGAAGACTACCTCTGCTCGATATCCGGAAGAGCCAGCCGGCATTTCCGCACTGGATCCGCAACTTGTCTGCTATTCGTGGATGACCGGGATCGACGAAGTTGCCCAAGTTGTTTTTGTCCGCAAGCGACTGGTTGAAGTCCAGTACCTCCGGGCCACCATTTCCAACGAACAGCGGCAGGAGTTCGCAACGCTGGTAAATGATACAGTGCGACGGATCGAATCCGGGCTGTTCCTGCTACACAGCGGAATCCGCTTTCCGCAGAATCCGTGTACCACTTGCCCGTTCATCGGGCTTTGCCTCGACAAACCCGATTTGGTCGAGGCCGGCCTTGTGCGCAAGCCGGGAGTTGATCTTGGTCTGTTTGACGAACTTGTTTACTAGGTATCCACCGATGCCGCCGAAGCTCAATCGCAAACGCGCCCTCTTTGTCCTGACCAAGATCGACGAGATACTGACTTGGGAGAAGAGGAGCGAAGCAGAGCGCGATACCCGGTTTGTCGAGCTCGGCAGGTATCTGTGCGAGGTGCGGGCGGGACAGTACTGGCAGCTGGAAAATCTGAAGTCGTTCGACGAGTTCCTGGCGCGGCGGTTCCCAGAATCGAGGAGGAAGGCCTACTACCTGATGTCGATCCACGAACACCTGCCGCCGCAGGCGCGAAAGGACTTGAAGGAAGTGGGATGGACGAAGGGGCTGGAGCTAGCGAAAATCCGTCGGGACGGGCAGCACTTCGATTGTGCAACCTGGTTGCACAAAGCTCGCGAATTGCCGAAGGAGGATTTCAGGCGGGCAGTGGAAAAGGAGCTGACGGGACAGGAAGAGGAGCCGTCGGAGCTGATCTACTTCAAGGTCTACAAGAGCCAGATTCCGGTGATCGAGCAGGCAATCGAGACGGCAGCTCTGATGTTGGGCACGGACAAATCTCGCGGTTACTGTCTGGAAATGATCTGCGCGGACTTCCTGGCGGGAGCGCACTTGGATAATGGCAACCCGGAGATCCTGCTCAACTCGATCTCACGCTACTACAAGTTCTTGCCCGGCGAACAGCACCACGCTTTCCTCGAAAACCTGCGCGATAAGGCGTCATAAGTAGTGATGCTCCCCAAAACCGATCTCTCACGGCTAGATCGCCTGTCGTACGAAGACCTGCGCCAGCGGATCTTGCGTCGCGACGGGTGGAGATGTCAATCCTGTGGCACGATGTCGAACCTTGAGGTGCACCACAGGGAATTCCGCAGTCATTCGGGATCCGACTCAGAGGAGAACTTGATCGCCTTGTGCGTGGCATGCCACGCCAGAGTGCATCGCCGCTAAGCCCACGAACCGGGATGACCCAGCGCGGCGCAAGGAGGAGACTCCACTGCAGTAAATCTGGTCAAAATAGTTTCACCTCCTCTAAGGTTCTTTGGTGCGCAACATGCGCATATGCGCTAACCGTCGTTCCAATATCCACTTTTTTATTTTTGGACGCGCCGCTCTCGCATGACTCAAGATTAGTCCCCTGTCGGCGCCACGGCCTCCCTCGTCAGAAACCGTCACGGGTAGGACGTGGAGACCGGAAAATCGGCTCCGCGCCCTTCACGCGCATTACTTCTGAGGTTGCTAAGGCTTTCTGTCTGGTTGGAGAGGCTCCTGAATCTGTTGACTGCATCTCTTAACGCCTGATCGCACTCTGACGGTGCAGGATTCACCCCTGCTCGTCGGGCAAGGACCGTGGCGAAGCTGATCCCCGTGGCTGCTGGGAAAAGCAAGGCAGCGAGAGAGTCAGCATCGCTGCCAGGATTGCGAGATACTCCTCATTGGAGCTTTCCTTGGTCGATGTTGGCGCTCAGAAGCATTTCCAGCTGGAGCCATTCGAGAACGCCAGGGCTTTGTTGGAGCTGGAACCTGCACAGGTCTGGCCTTCGGTGGTAATGGCAGTCGAATCCGTGACGTACATGATAACTCCCGGGAACGACGAGGCTAAAGGCAGCGTGCCCACAGTCGCCGCGTCGAGTTTGATCGGGACGTTGAATGTCTTCAGTGAAGAAGACAATGTTTCGAGTGGAGTATCGGTGGATGGATTCCCGACCTTGGCGATATACGAGGAGATCGAGACCGGCGCTCCAAAGGCTAACTGGCCTAGCGTGTAAGAGCGGCCGCTGTTTGAAACGTGAGTCCCAATCCAAGTATCACTTGTGCTTGCTGGGGGTCGCAACCCGCTCGTGGCCTGGGTCAATGCAGGCTGGGAGTCGATCAGGGTAATGATGTGATGAGGCAAGATGGTCGCAAATGGGGATGTCGTGAAGTTCAGGCGTCCCTTTGGGAATCCTGAATCGCCGCCGCCGGTCGAGGTTCCGTCTGAGAGGATCGTGGCTGCTTGGGTCGGTACGTCATTCGACATGGTGGTGGCCAAACAGACGCTGTAGCCGCCCGGGGAAGCTCCACCACCGCCACCGCTTCCATGACCTAACCCGCATACGCTTGCCGTCTGTATTGGGGCACCGTCAAGCCCTACGCCAACGGCAGGCGATTCCTCTCCATCTACCGCCACCGTGCTAGTGACTGATACCAGCGATCCCGGCCAGAAGGAAAGGCTGCCCGAGTAGTCGCCGATGTTTATCGTGTAAGCAACCGTCGAGTTCGCTGCCGTGTCGGTATGGCTGCACACCAAGTTCCCGGAACATGCCGTGGCCTGAGTTAGGTTGTGCGCTACATATCCGCATGCACTTACCGACCCTCCATTGCAGTTGCCAGGGCTCGGGAAGGGTGCTCCTACTCCAATCGGCGTCGGGATGCGAATCACGTCGTAGCAGATCGAATCCGTGCCGTTCGCCACTCGCGGCCAGAGCACAAGCGGAGAATCACTCCCTGTGGACTCCCAATTCAACACTTGCATCGGAGAGGTTTGCGTTTGAGTACCCAAGCCACAACTCGCCCCAGTCCAGTCGTTGGCTACGATAAAGTAGGAATAGGGCGTCGATCCCGTGCCTCCGGTCTGGAATTCCCCTAAGGTTCCACTTCCGGAAATTACAAAGTTGCCAGAGGCGGTAGGTCCGGCGATTAGACCCGCAATTCCCGTTCCGGGAAATGGAGACTCTGCCGCCGAACAACTCGCTGGATAGGAGCTGCAAGCAGGATTTGCCGCAATCGAGCTTTCTGAGTAGATGTTCTTGAGATACGCTCCCTGAAAGTTACCCGTCCCACTGTTTCCGCTTGATGAATAAACCTGCCACAGCCCCGTTGACTGACAAACCGTATTTTCGACATATAACCCATTGGAGTTGTAGTCGGTCACGCGGTTGGAATCTCCCGCTGTGCTCGTAGAATCGCGCAGGGTGATGACGGGAGCCAGATTGTGACCGATGTTCGATTGTCCTCCGGAAAATACATATGATCTCGTCCAATCGATGTTCCCGTTCAACTTAGTTACAGCGGTAAAATGAGAGATGACAGCATTTTCGTCATCCCACATATCGAAGAAATTGTTAAATTGACCGTTTTCTCCTCCCAGATCGTACTGAATGTCATCGAAGTGCGTGCTTTCCGCATTATCCAGAATCGCCGCGTATTCCAAGGCAACTACGCCGGGAGTATTTTGCGAAGGCGGAGAACCGGTGTGGCTGTAGGTAAACGTCGTCGCAGTCGGCACCGTCGCAATAATTGCATCTCCCCAATAGCTACTGCTGTCGGTGAATTCGATTGCCACTATGTCGCCGGGGCGGAAGCCGTGCGCGGTGGCAGTGGTGATCGTGGCAACTCCGCCGCTGAACGACGTGTTTGTAATGTTGACCCCTTCATAGGCTGGGATTGACGAATAGTTGGTCAGAGTAGCGAAGTTGATTCCGCTGATCGTGTTGGACGCATAATCGCTGGCACTTACCCGATCCCCCATTTGCAGACACGGGCCGCGGCCGTAACATTCCAGTCGCACGCCGAATCCCGTGAGGAATGATTGATAAGCATGGAAGAAGATTGTCCCGTAAACCTTGTAGCGATTGAAGATGTAGCCGATCCCGATTGCGGGGATCGTGATATTGCAGTACCCCATTTGCGTTGGGGATGAATTTATCCCGCACGCGTTATTGATCGTTTCCTGAATGCCAGAAGACGCGGATTCCGCTGTGTAGGTAGACGAAGCAGGGTGGTTGAAATAAGGAACGAATGTGACCGTTCCGCCGCTTGGATATGTCCCTCCGGTGATCGTGACTGCTTCGCTGTTTGCGCCGTCCGAAAGGTAGATTTGGTAGAGTCCGGTCGTGACATCAACTCCCACGAAACCGGCATTCAGAGTCAACGTTTGGGTGCTACAACTGGCCCCTGTGGGGCATCCGGTAAGTGCTGTACTGATTCCGGTCTGCTGCCAGTTCTGGGCGGTCGTCACGTAGGTAATGCCGGGGGGGGACACTCTGCGCTCTAGCGCTGGGCGCAAGCAAGAAACCGGAACCCAAGAGTACAACCAAGTCAAGCCACCACCGAAGGAAAAGCTTTAATTTCCGCATGATGTGACCATCCTCAACTCTTCATTGGAGCGAAGAAACAGCAGGCAAAGACCACGGGGAGGTAGCCGTGATTCATCACCCAACTCCGAATAAACCCGTCACTAATGAAAGTGCGAGACGCCGAAATAATATCTGGATGAATTAAACCAATCTGTTCAATATTGACCAGTCTGCGGAAAGCCTCGGACGCTAGCCCGGTGAACCTGTATCTAGTGGCGATTTCAGCGGTAGCCTTGGGGCGCAGGTTGAGAAACTTGAGGGGCGGCAAGGTGGATCAAGCGACTCTGCCAGGACTTCGACTACCTTCTCACTGGGAATATTGCCAACTAAGCAGACCGTTGGCGCGGTGGGGGGAGCCGTTTTTCCCGTCGCCACATCCTACCCTCAGAAAACGTCACTCGCCCTTGTATTGTCGGAGAGATCGAAAGGTACTCAGTCGGTGGTCGCAGGCAAAAGAGCCGCCGAGACGATTTGTTGTTTCGCTTCGTCACGCCAGCCTCGTTTTGCCATTCTTAGGTGCGACCGGGTTCCCGCTTCCCACCCCCAAAGGTGGTGGGAAAGCAGGAAACCATCGGGCCGGTCTGAGCGGAACCAATTGATAGCGCGATGAAGCCGCTGGTTCGGATTTTGGCGAAGACTTTTGTCCAGCGGCAACGAGTTCCGGAAGAGTTTATGCCCAATCGGCGGCGGAGACGAACTGTGCGGGCAGAGCCCCTGCTTGGAAAACACTACGCACTTGCCACTTTCCCACAGCCGCCACAGCGGCGAGGAGGTAGTTACAACAGCGTTAGAGAACTCAAACCCGGAGAAAGTCTCATTGTCCGTGGACAGAAGCGGAGGGGGCGTCGGTTGAGCACGCGTCGGCTCACCTCACTCTGAGCTCTCCGCACAGCCCAGCGGAAATTCCTTCTTGACATTTGCTCAGCTAACGTACATTGCCCGCCTCAGATTCACCAACGGGTGGCAATGAACAGGGTCTAGCTTTATACTTCCCGAAATGAAGACGCAAAGCGGTTTGCACTTGACTAGCTTTAGGGAAGGTCTAAATAAAGTCGGCTTTTTTTGCAGGGGCATTTGGCGATACTGGCGTCTTGGCGAGCCGGCGCCAGAGAGCAACTACATCATACAAAAGCTCTTTGCTTTTACCGATGGTAGGTCTAACGATATTCTGTTCCGGATTCTCGAATCAAAGCGAAAAGAGGCGCACTTAAGAATCGGCTGGGATGGGGCGTCTCTCGTAAGCCATGCTGGCATTCTTGACCCGAGTATTGAGGGAGTTGTTCGTACCCTCAGAGAAGACGGCGTTGTTGTCATTCCGGCGCGACTCAACAAGGAAACAGTTCAACATCTATACGAACTGGCCTTATCATGCCCATTAGACACGACGACATATGGCCCTCTCGCGACCGATCATGTCCCTGGTACCCAAACGACAATCCCAATTGCGGACACTGGTACAAGTAATGGAGTCGATCCATCCCATCCGCGTTATTCAGTTTATACGGTCCCTCGATCGCTATTGTTAGAAAACCATTACGTTCAACGTCTCTTGTGCGATCCCTATCTTCTGGCGGTCGCAACGCGCTATCTCGGCGTCTTCCCGGTTATTACAAAACCCGACATGTGGTGGGATACTGATATCGTGCCGCAGGGGCTTCGGCCTCGACCGTTTCACGTGGATTCAGGATGCTTGCGATGGTTAAAGGTCGGCGTGAATCTGACAGACACAACGTTCGAGTCCCCGCATTTCGTCTATGTTAAAGGTTCGCACAATCCCAATAAAAGGACTAGACCTTTGACCAGACGATTGGTGAGTCGAATGAATTTAAGTGACAAGGAAGTCACAGACGTGTGTCCCGAGAAGATTGTTCATGTCACGGCACCGGCAGGATCGATAACGTTGGCCGATACCCGAGGTATTCACAAGGGGGAGCTTCCCCTGCGAGGACAAAGATTGATTCTATATTTTGGTCTCGAAGGAAGTGCCTTCAATAATATAGACAAGCCTCTGACGTTGAATAACGTCGGAAGTGAACTCGCCAAGGCGATGAGTGCAAGGCCTTTTAGCTATCAATTTTTTCGTACTACGCATTGAGGAAAATGGCGTTCCTACTCTAACACCCAAGACCGGGTATCTACCAACACTAGATGGTTGGCGAGCGATTGCGATTGTTGCGGTGCTCCTCGATCACACCGTGGGATATTCGAATCTGCGGCAATACGCAAGGCTGGTGAGTTTCACGCACACCGGACCGAACGGCGTGAGCCTGTTCTTTGCCATTAGTGGATTTCTGATTTGTACGCGTCTGCTGGAGGAGAAACGCGCTTTCGGACAGATCAGTCTTCGCGGGTTTTACATTCGCCGGGCTTGCCGGATTCTCCCGCCCGCAATGTTTTACCTGCTTGTGATTGCAGTGCTTTCTTTTTGTGGCCTCATCATCGTCAGTCCTGGAGAGCGGTGGAGTTCCATGCTCTTCTTTCGTAACTACCTGCCGGAAAACTGGATCAGCCGGGGATGGGGCGGCTACACAATCCATCACTGGTCGCTAGCCGTGGAGGAGCATTTTTATTTCTTGTGGCCTGCGGCGCTGGTCTTTATGGGCAAGAGGCGGGCACGATGGTTTGCGTTATTACTGGCCTTTGCCATTGCGGCGCGGCGAACATGGGATTTTCACCGGCACTGGTTTGACCGGTTGATTCCGGGATTGTTATTCGGCGGCCGCACGGACGTGCGGATGGATGCGCTGCTGCTGGGCTGCGTGGCGGCTCTGATTCTGGACGACGATGCGGTTCGCGCCTCTTTTTCCCAGAGCTTCAGGCCGTGGATGTGGTGGCTGTGCGTGGGAGCCTATCTCGCGGTACAAGGGGTTTATTTCTTACAGCGGACGCGGAGTTACTCCCTTTTCGAATCGGCACTCCTGCCATTAGTAGTGGCGGGCACCGTGTATGGACCGAAGACATTCATTACGACGCTGCTTGAGTCCGGAGTCTTGAAATGGATAGGGCGGCTCTCCTACAGCCTCTACCTTTGGCAGCAGCTTTTCTCCGTTCCGGCGGAGTCGAGCTTTTCGATTCTCCAGAAGCCCCCGCTCAGCACGGCCATGATTTTCCCGTGCGCCTTGTTGAGCTATCGCTTCATCGAGCGTCCCTTGATCCGGTGGGGACACCACCTTGCTCCACCACTGACGGAAGGACGCGACGATCTTGTGAATCAGCACACGAAAATGCTTGTGGGTGTTAACCCGTCTGGTTGTCGGGTCTAGGCGCAACGGCATGACTTGTTTGATCTCGGTCAGTGTTGCGAGCCGGTGCACGTCCACAAACATCGTGTGAGTTGACGAAAAACTCACTTAGGACATTGGGCCATCTGAACATAAGCTGAGTCGAGAAGCGCATTTCCTTTCTCCCACTGCCAGCTTTTTCGATAGGCCTTCTCTAATTCCTCGTCCAACACTCCTTTTCTTCTCAAAGCTTAGCGCACAGACAGAAACGAGTATGCACCGGGCGGGGCGATCGCTTCGGACCCGCTCGGGTTACAGAAATGTAAAATGATTGCACCCTCGGCAGCAGGATAGGCGTTAAGGGAAAGATTCCCTAATCTCCCAGGTGGGGTGATACTAGCAATCTGATCCGACTTGGTGAGGCCCTTAGCTTCCCCAACTACATCAACGCAACTCTGGGCTGGCACGTGGCTCGCGGATACGCTTTTAATGCTGTAGATCTTCATTCGTGACAGTGGGGAGCCGTCCCCTAAAGTTAAACTGTTTCCATCGCTAATACGTACCGGTACAGCAAACGTCTTTTGCTTCGAGGTCAGCCGCTCCAGCCAATTCGCTTGCACACCACTCGCACCGATGTAATCTGTAATCGACACAGGGGCCCCGAAGGCAAGCTGCCCCGCATTCAGGCCAACCCCGCCCGCGGGCACATCCGTGCCGATCCACACATCATTCGCGCTCGCCAGCGGGCGATAACCGACGGTTCCCTGCGTCAGACCCGGCTGCGAGTCAATCAGCGTGATGATATGGTGCGGTTGCAGAATGGCCCACGGGCTAGTTGCAAAGTTCAAACGCCCCTTAGACAGCGACATGCCGCCACCTATTGCAGGCCCATCTGTCAGTATTGTGGCTGGTTGATTCGAGACATCTTGGTTGGTGTTAGTAGCAAGGCAGGTAGTGTAGCCCCCCGGCGATGCCGCTCCCCCACCACCGCTCTCTCCGCCACACTGATTTGCTACTTGAATCGGGCTGCCACTCATCCCGACACCAACCACGGGCCCCTCCTCCACATCCACCTTCACGCTGCTGCCAACCGATACGATTGAACCAGGCCAGAAAACAAGATTTCCCCTATAGGTGCCCAGCAGAGGGTGGGTTGTGGGGCTAGTCGCGTATGGGGACGTGGACGACGATCCGGCATCGGTGTACATGCAGACCAATCCACCAGAACACGCGGTAGCCTGAGATAGACCCTGCGCCACGTAGCCGCACTTTCCGCCCGATCCCCCGGTGCATCCGCCAACGTAGGGGTAGATTGCTCCGAGTCCAACAGGAGTTGTCATGCGAATCACGTCATAGGTGATGACGTCGGCTCCGTTTGCGACCCTGGGCCAGCGAACGGGAATTGAATCGCTTCTGGTAGAAAGCCAATTGAGAACCTGCATCGGAGCGGTTTGCGTGCCAGCCGTTGTGTCGTTGGCTACGATGAAATATGAGTAGGGCGTAGAACCCGTGCCGCCAGTTGAAAACGCTCCCTGTGTTCCACTCCCGGCGATCTGGAAATTTGCCACATTGGTAGACGGCCCGGCAATCAAGCCAGCAACACCTGTGCCGCCAAAGGGCGACTTCGGCGAGGAGAATGGATTTTCGCCTAAGTTGGTTTCGGAATAGATGTTCTTGAGATACGCGCCTTGGTAATTCCCGGCAATGTTCGAGGAGTACACCTGCCACAAGCCGGTTGCCTGGATGACCGTATTCTCGATGTATAGCCCGTTCGAGTTATAGTCGGTCACTCCATTTGAGCCAACCGCTGTGATGTTGGAATCGCGCAGCGTGATGACCGGAGCGAGGTTGTGGCCAATGTTGTACTGGCCGCCAGAGAACACAAACGAGCCAGCCCAATTCGCGCTTCCATTCAGCGGTATGGCGTTGTTGTTGAAGTGGTCAATAGTCGCGTTCTCGTCGTCCCACATATCGAAGAAGTTGTTGAAGTGCCCGTTATCCCCACCCAAATCGTATTGAATGTTCGTCAAGTGGGTGTCTTCAGCATTGTCCAGCACCGCCGTATAAGATAGTGCGACGATTCCGGGCGTCGTCTGCGAGGAAATCGTAGCGGTCTTGGCGTAGGTGAAGGTTGTGCTGGTCGGAACGGTTGCAACTATCGCATCTCCCCAATAGCGGGCATTGTCAGTGAACAGAATCGTCACCAGGTCGCCGGGGCGAAAACCATGAGCCGCAGCGGTCACAATGGTGCAGCTCGTTCCTCCGCAGGCCGTAGTCGTGATGACCGACCCGGCATAGGCGGCGTTGGATGAGAAATTCGTGGGCGTGCGAAACGACAATCCTGTAATCGCATTGTCGACATAGTCGTTGCCATTGACTAGATCGCCGACTTGCAGGCACGGCCCTCTGCCAAGACAGTTTAAGGTTGCTCCGCTACCGTTAAGAACGGACTGATTTGCGTGGAAAAAGATCGTCCCGTAGATGAAGTAGTTGTTGAGCGACCAGACACCGCCGCTGCCCAGGTAAGGACCGTTCGCCGGGATCGTGACATTGCATTGCGCGTTGTAGCCTGGGTTGGTAGCTCGGTAAACTCCGCAGGCGGCGTTGATCGTTTCCTGAATGCCGGATGAGGCCGAACCGATCGTCGATCCTACGGGATACGAGTAGTAAGGAGTGAAGGTAATCGTCCCCGACGGAGCTCCCGAAACGCAACTTCCAGAGACCACCTTGACCGCTTCGCTTTTTCCGCCGCCGGAGATGAAAACCTGGTAGCCGGCTCCACTCGTCGTATCGACCCCTGTCGGACAAGGAGTCAGCGTAACATTCGCTTGCGTTCCGCCCGTCAACGTGCCCGAGATTGTCTGCGTCCAGTTCTGTGCCGTCGTCGCGTAAGTGATTCCTGCAGGACTGCTGCCGCCACACGAAGCCCACATTGAATTCCCGTTCCGGCAGGTGGAGGCGTTCGCAGCTCCCGATCCCAACTGGCTGGGTGGAGCCACTCCGTGTAACAGGCTGGTCTTTTCTCCCAATCCCGCATTCGTATTGGAAGTGGAAACCCCGCCGACAAGCTCTAGTGACAGCAAGAGTACCGCAAAAGCTAGACGTCGCATCGCAACACCCCTCCACCGGTGGACGGAGGAACAAGGAAATTAGCTCTGACCTTGTCCACGGAATCAACATCGAATTTCTTAAGCTGCTCGATCGGTTCTGCGATGCAGCGACCGCTCACGTCATTTTGGTCCGACAGGAAAAATGGGGCCAGTGCCAAAACGTGCAGTGCTGAACCTGCCTCCGCGGCTCGCGACATCGGTTTCTCTCCCTCTCAGGCTGCAACTAACTCCCGAGCCAGAACCAGCAGGCGTTCAACATGCTCGCTCCAACTGAAGTCGTGAGCACGCCGCCGTCCATTGCGTGACAGTGTTTCCGCCAACTCCGGCGATTCCTGAATTTCTAGTACCCGTTCCGCCAACGCATCGGGAGAAAAACGGGGGAAATAAATTCCCGCATCCCCGCAGATTTCGCGATGCACCGGCAGATCCGACGCCACCGCCGGCAAACCACTCGACATCGCCTCGATCAGTGGATGAGCAAAGGATTCGGCATAAGCCGGGGTCACGTAAATGTGGCAGGCACGATAGAGGTAATGAAGCGAGCGATAGTGAATCGTCCCGAGCTCGACGACACTCCCGCTTCCCCGAAGATCGTTTGCGAGCGACGCCGCAGACTCGGGTCGATATGTCCCCGGATTCTCGCCAGATTTCAGTTGGCAGGTAAGAAAGAGTTTCACCTTCTTTCCGTTCAGGCGACGGCTTAAGATGTGCATCGCCCGGAATAATGTTTCGAAATTCCGATAATAGTTGTAGTGGCTTACAAAAAGCAGGCGGAGAGCGTCTTTCCCTTGCTCAATTTGGGTTTTCGTTGCCGATGGCAACGGCGTAGCATCGCTCGTAAAGATATCTGAGTCAAATCCATGGTGCACCGAGAGTACCTTCCTACCACTCCACTGGGCAAGTTCCCGGGCAAACGCTTCACTCGGGGCAACGGTGATTTCGGCACGGTTGATGGATCGCCGCGCCAGCCAGCCCTTGACTAAAGTGTCCGCCAATATCGTGTAGTCTCCGCGAGCACGAACATCGCGGAGGAAATCGCCCGAAGTATAGAGGGAGTTACGAGACAGGAGTATCTGCGGGACGGGAGAGTTCCAAAGCGCAAAGTTGCCCGCGGAAATCAACACCTGCGCGCCGCTACGCCGAATTAGTTTCGGGATCGTCGTCTGCTCATGAAAGAAACGCCGAGGCGCACCGTAAGACTCCAGCGGCTCGACAAAGGAAATGTTCGGCAGTTCCGTAAATTCACGGCGAATCGCAGGACTGGACAGAACCGTAGTTTCCGCATCCCCTCTTCGCGCGAAATGGGGAATCACATTGCGCAGATAAGTAAGGCCTCCACCCGCGCTCGCGGCAAGCCCATTAATAAACAATCTGATCATCGGTTGGGCACGACGGCCCCAAGACTGGTTGGAGCCGGACGGGCAGCGCGAGAAACGACGGTGGCTAATGGGAACTCAACGGCGCCGGGAGCAAGATCCGCGAGTAGAAATGCCAAGACCCAAAAATAGGCGCAAAGATATGAACCCACGGCAAAGAGCCAATCCTCGAAGCCGGCGTGGGCCAGCCCGGATAACACCACCATGGCCAGCGGAATCGAGTAATGGCGTGGGTCGCCGGTTCGGTACATCCACGCGCAGACTTTCCATACGTTCGACACCGTCACCGCCAAGAGCGCAACGAAAGGCACCACACCCAACAGACCCATCCACTCTGCGATGGTCATGTAACTGCTGCCGTGCTCACGGGACGTCTCCGCGCTTGAAGAATAGCGTCCGAAATCCAACCCGGGATCCTCGCCCGTCGGAGCCGTGCCATATCCCGTTCCGAACAACGGGTGCTCTTTGATTGAGGCGATTGCCTTTTCCCAAGGTTGTTGCCGCGAACCCAGCACCCCCCCCTCGGTGTGCCCCTTGTAGAGCACTGCATCCTTCATGTCCCCAAGCTGCTTGGTCAGCGCTTCTGGATTCAACATCCCAGCGACCGAAACCAGGAACAGAGCTAGCGCTACAGCCTTCACTAGCAATTTGTACTGGTGCAGGGAAACACAGAGAACAAGTGTTACAAGCGCTATCGAAATCATCCCGGCACGTGCCATGCTGGAATGAAGAAGGTACGTGCAAAGAAGCAGGGCGAACAGCCTGCGTAACCTCACCACGGGCGCATCGCTGGTGAGCCATCCCCACAACAGGATGGGGAACAACCCGATGCTCATTACCGCGCCGAGAGAATTGGGATTCCCCCAAATACTTTGATCCAAACCGAAATAGCAGATCGCCGTGATATAAACTGCCACTTCACAACCCCAGAGCAGCCCATGGAAAAAGCTGTTCTCCCGTCCGAGCAGAGCCAGACGAGCTCCCGTAGAGCAGTATAGAAAAAGAAGAAACAGGCTCAAAGCCTTGAGGGATGCCATCTGCGTAAAAGGAGAAACCGTGGCGGAGACAAATGCGGTGCAGATGCAAAAGAAAGCGATCAGATGCAACGATCCGAAAGGTCTCCGCGGAGTTTTAATCCAAACAATGAAGCCAACCACAGCACCGGCGGACAGCACCACCCAGCGTCCTGTAACCAAGGCCCCTTGCAGGGGGACTTGCATCCCCGCCCAAACGAAGGCGATCATTAGCACAACAAAAAAACGCTGGTCATATTTCCAGAGGCTGGCGAGGATGATCTCCAGCAGCAAGATCCCGCCCAGGAAACTAACGTTGCCGAAGTATTGCAACTGCGCATAAACAAAATACAGCGCCAGGCACAAGCCCAGCACCACGCCAGCCCACTGCACAGGTTTCACAGAGTTCATCGAGCCCCCGTAACGGCGGGGATCCCGGCCGCAGCCAGACCCTCGGCGCATGCATCCGGTGAGTAGTTTCGAATTCGCTCCGAACTATGCGCGCTCATACGCTGCCTGAGCTCGGGTTGGCGCAATAGGTCATTGATCGCCACGCTGAGTTTCTCCGAATCTCGGTGAGGCACTACGTAACCATTCCACCCATCTTCGACCAGGTCAGCCGCACACCCTGCGACACTGCTCACGATGATCGGAAGTGCGCACGCCATTGCTTCATTCACCACCAAACCCCACGGGTCGCTGTGCGTCGGTAGGACCAGGGTTTCCGCGAGCGCATACAGACCAGCCAGATCTTCCCGCTGCGCGAATCCCGGAAAGCAAACCCCGCCCGGCTCGATCCGTTTTGCCAATTGCATCAGTTCTTTTCTGGAGACGCCATCGCCCGCAAATACCAGCCCTACCTCGTTTCGCACATCGCCTCCTAGTTTGGCATAGGCTTCGAGGAGTTCAAAGACACCTTTTGCCGGAACCAACCTCCCCACAAAAAGAATGAACCGTTGCGGGAGCCCCAACTTTTCTCGAAATGCGGCCGAGTGGCGCTTTACTTCCTCCGCCCCCGCCGTAAAAAAAGTGTTATCGACCGCGTTCGGGGCGGCAAATATCCTCTCTGCCGGAGCTCCCAGCAAATACAGATATTCGAAGGCTGATTTGCCCGGCACCACGAACCCATCGCAGCGCTTCCGGAAACGCGCCTTCAAGAATTCTACCGGCTTGCGCCGGCCGCGCGCGTCTTGCGCATTGCTCTCCGACCACAACACGAACCGGACTCGCCGCCGGCGCGCCCACATCTGCGCTTGCCATGAGGCAACGTAGTTGTATCCACCGCAAATGACCGCGTCCGGGGAAAACTTATTCAAAGACGCCGAGAGCCCGGAGTTCAATAAAAAGTGCCAACCGCCGGCGCGAAACCGCCAGGATGGCAGGACTTCGTAAGAAAAACGAATTTCATCTTTGTAGACACGCCATTGCCTCAGGGCAGGATCCGTTTCCGAAAGAAAAATCACTTTGAGATCAATCCCCTCGTGCTTCGCCAGCGCATTGAAAACGGCAATGCGGTAGGGCGCAATTATCTCAGTGATAATCACAAGTCGATGGCTCATGCCGCACAGTCCCAGCACGCGAGACTCAAGGACTGCGCCCGGGAACCGGGCGCAGTGCAATGACGCTGGCTAGTCCGGGAGTCCACAATCGCACTCCCGCCAGGCTCCGTATTCCATGGAGATAAATTCATGTTCAATCAGTCCGCAATAATGACATCCCTATAGCCGGTCATCTGCGACCTGCAAGAGAATCTCTGCAACGGTATTTCCCACTCTTTCCCAAGAATATGTGTTCGCGTACTGAACCTGTTCGTAGTTATCTCTCAGATGCAATTTCCCCTCGTATGCCTTTTTCACAGTCGACGCAATCTCATCAACATTTGTGGGATCAACCAGAAATACAAACTTGTTCCCGATTTCCGCCAAGGCTCCGCGAGGAGAGGATATACAGGTAGTTCCACAGGCCATCGCCTCGATTAGTTGCATGCCAAAGCCTTCATGCAGCGAGAGCTCAAGGTAAAAATCTGCAGCTGTGTAGAGTTCGGCGAGGTCTCGGAACCGATCTTCGCCCAGAAACTCTTCGAAAACGAAGTGCCGGCCTTCGATCAATCCTAGACGCGTAAACTCAGCCCTTAACGCATTCGCGTAAGGTGCACCATGCCTGATCCCGGCAATCAGCAGACATGTACTTAACCCCAGTTCTGCCATCCTTGCCGCCAGTGCCGGATAGCATCTCGAATTCTCGCGTGGGTCGCCCGTGGCGAAAGCCAGCACATAGCTTGTGACAGAATATCTTCTTCGGACAGCACTCCGATCGGTAGCCAACGCGATCTTGGGGAAGCGAGGGTCTACGGCACAATACGCCACCGCTGTTTTTGAATGTTGGATGCCGTACTGTGCCTGTACGGCTTCGCGTGTGAATTCGGAATTACAGACTACGAAATCGCTCCTCTGAAGGGCCTGGCGTCGGTAGTACCGCTTACAAGTGTCGAGAGCGGAGCGAAAAAGACTACGCTTCTCTCCCTGCGCTGCGACAAGAAAATCATCAATGTCATGACAAACAGTAACCGTAGGGATTCGCCGGACATGCCCAGCACTGTCGTTCGTCTTTAGGAGCATCTGGGACTTAAGCCGGTTTACTTGCTTTGGTATCACAAAGAAGGCCCTGGCGAACTCTGAGACTTGCTCTACCGGGATGAGCTCAGCCCGCAGCTCCTCCGGAAACACGGAAACGCTTTCGCGGTTAACCAGGATTTGAAGGGACCAGTCTTCTGGCAAACGCTTCGACAACTGCAGGCAGAGATTGTATGCATAGCGGCCGACACCTTTAGGGTTCGGGACTACCGGCGTGCCATCAATCAATAGTCGAGGCATTGGGGATGTAATTCTTCAAGCTTTGACAAGTTCGGCGTACAGACTCTCTGCAATGCGTTGTGGCTCGCTGCGATCAATCCGCAAGACCGGGATCGTGCTTTGGTTCGCTCGACATTCTCGCGCTTCGGAAAATCCAGCATTCTTAGCCAAGTACTCGAGTTGCGGAAAATCGAAAATGCTGCGATGCTGGCCGTTCCAATTCAGTATCTTGTAGACAGCATCAAACGGCCGCTCTTCCCAGGGATGAGCCAGCCTGAAGAACGCCAGATCGCCTTCAAGATATTTCTCGGCGAAATAGACTCCCGCTGGAACGACAACGCGATATACCCCGCCCGGCGTTAGTATCCTGTGCACCTCTGCCAGGTGCAGCTTGGCTTCCTCCGGATACAAGTGCTCGAGAAAATGTTCGGAATAGCAGTACTTCACCGAGCAATCTGAGAACGGAAGTCGGCGTCGTAAGTCCAGAATCAGATCGACGGCGTTGCCCCGAAAACAATCAACGCCCACCCATCCCGGATAGCTTGTCTCCCCACATCCAAAGATCAGTTGTAGACTGTTGCCGCCTCTTTGCAGTTGCCGAATCCGCAGACGCCGAAGGGGAGTTAATCCATACAACCGGACCAGCATCATTCTCAGTTCAAAGAGATTTTGTCGAACAAAATAGCGGGGTATCCCTGTGATGTCGCAAAATTTCTTCGCCAGTTCTCCCAACCACTTGGTCACTCTCATTTTCACTCTTGATCGTTGGAACAGAAACTTCTCTAGCTGCTGCTCACATCCCGACAACGCCTGCTCAGCACGAGCCACCGGAACAACTGATCGCTGCGATCTTCGCCGGCCTGATGTTGGTGGTACAACCCCATGGCTGGCTTCGCGCTGAGAATACCGCGGAATGACTCGGGAAACTTCTGCAGCGCATTCTCAAGATGACTACGCAGGGTCGTTCGCAGCCAAGTTGCCAGCGGCGGAGTGAAACCGCGCTTATCGCGCCAACGGATCTCTGGTGGAACCCAGTCCGGCAGAGCCCGTCGCAGCAGCGCCTTTCCAAGGCCACGCTCGAAGTGGTAGTGCGCCGGCAGCTTTCTTACAAATTCTACAAGGCTGCGATCAAGAAAAGGCGTGCGGCACTCCAATCCACTGCGCATACTTGCGCGATCGACCTTGACCAGAGTCTGGTCTGGCAGGTATCCCATGGTAACGGCTTCGATCGCGGAAAGCGGATATCGCAGGCGCGCATGGTGCACGGCGGACGCGCGTAGTTCCTCTAGCCCGATCGCAGCTTCATTTTGGGCCTCCTTATCGAAGAGGCCGAGGATACGTTGAATTTCGCCTTCTGGGTACAGCAGCTCCCAATCGCTGCTGGAAAGGAAAGTCAGTGGCCCAATCCCCCGCCACGACTTGCGCCAATGATGCTGGACTGCGCCTGCCATGCGATTCACGCCAGGCGTGCGTCGCAAAGAGTGCCATGAATAATATTGAAACAGCTGCTGGTATCCGGCGAAACATTCGTCACCGCCATCGCCAGACAACATCACCTTGCAGACCTGACGTCCCGCGCGACAAACGGCGAACGTGGGAAACATCGAAGCGTCTGCAAAGGGCTCGTCATAGTGGTCAATGAGCGCCTCGAAGGAACTCAGCACCTCGGTGGAGGAGAAGCGTACCTCATGGTGGTCTGAGCCGATTCGGTCGGCGATGGCGCGGGCGTAGGGGGCTTCGTCCAGTTGCTCATCTTCAAACGAAGCACAGAAGGTGCTCAACTTCGCTCCTGGCTCGACTTCACTAATCGCACAGGCCACAAATGTCGAGTCGATGCCGCCAGACAGAAACGATGCTACCGGCACGTCGCTTCGCAAGCGCAAGCGAACCGAATCGAGAAGCCGACGGCGGATTTCCCGAACTGCCTCTTCTCGCGTGGCCGGTGCCTGGTCCCCATTCATCGACATCTCAGGCACCCAGTAGCGCCAGCGGCGTATGCCAGAATTGGCATCCACCGTCAGCGCTTCCCCCGCCATGAGCTTGCGCACTCCTCGCAAATGGACCCGCGGCGCCGGGACGCAGCGGACGGCTAGGAACTGCGCGATCGCAGCTAAATCTAACCGCCGATCCAAGCAGGGAAATGGCATCAATGCCTTGAGTTCCGAGGCGAAGGCGATCCCCGTGCCATTGCCAATAGGCGCCCAGTAAAGGGGCTTCTCGCCGAAGCGATCGCGCGCGAGGAAAATCCTTTGTTCCCGCTCATCGAGGAGGGCAAATCCGTACATCCCTTCCAAGTCCTCGAGCAGCGCCGTTCCCTTGTCCTCGTACAGGTGGACCAGAACCTCGCAGTCACTCTGAGTGCGGAAGCTGTGGCCGTTGGCGATCAGTCGTTCCCGGATTTCGATGTAGTTGTAGATTTCGCCGTTGCAGATAACCCAAATAGTCCCGTCTTCGTTACTGAGCGGCTGGGCTCCTCCTTCCAAGTCGATGATCGCCAGGCGATCATGTCCAAGGAGGCATCGGCCGTTCAGGCGCTCCAGGCATTCGCGACCATCAGGCCCGCGATGACTTAACAGCTCTTGTGCCTGCCGCAACCAGGCGCGTTCCTTGTCCCCCAAACGGGTACTGGCATCGAAGACGCCACAGATTCCGCACACTTTCAGTTTCTCCGTTGCCGGGCCGCAACCTCTTCGAAAGCTTGCTGCCAGAGTCTCGCGCTTTGATCCCAGTCAAATTGCTTCGAGTGCTTCACAGCCGCTTCTGACATAGATTGACGTAGAGTGAGATTTTTGAGCAAAACATCCAGGCTTGAACCTAGCTCTTCATCGGATTCTGCCAAAAAACCGGTCGTCGCATAAACGACATAGTCAGGCCTGTAAAGATTCATCGCGATACAAGGCAGACCGCAGGCTGCTGCCTGACCCAGAACTTGGGGATGACCCTCCAATGCGCTAGGAAATAGAAAGATGTCAGCGTTACGCATCTCTTCGCCTAAATCCGCTAGAGACAGGTGACCTAGAAAAGAGAGATTCGTGCACCCCAACTGCTTGGCCAGTGCATGGCACGCTGCATCTTCTTCGCCAGTGCCGGCAATCCTGAACTGAACGTTTGGCCACCGGGCTGCCTGCTGAACCACAAGATGCACACGCTTATACGGACGAAAGGAGCCCGCGTACAAAACAACTAACCCGCTGCGCGCACGCTTTCGCCGCTCTTCCTCCACGTTGGGAGGAAAGAAGAAGCGGCGGTCTATGCCATTGTAGATCACTGCAGCCTTGATCCCCAGCCTTTGCTCGAGAGTGCGCGCGACATGAGTGGAATTGGCAAAGACGGCATCCGCTTCCAAAAACGACTTTGCCAGCGTAGAGGAAACGTCCATGCGCTCCAGTCCGCCCGAAACAGCGTGAGACACGACGGCTGTCCGCAACTTCAGCCTGCGCCTCAAGGAGAGAAATAGAGAGTCCAGCGGTCCCTGGCGGGGATAGAAGTAAATATCGGGGCTCGAGGACAAGCAATGGAGCAATAGCCGTAGAGTATTGCCATGTTGGCGCCAATGCAGGAGCTTCGTGTTGGGCCGCGTCGCGATTCGCGGATCCGGAGGTTCATCGTAAATCATCGTGACGCGAAACCGATCCGGAGGAAGACGCACTACGATCTCCTTTACGGTCAGGGTCTGGGCATTCGTGTTCGCCTGGTCGGCCAACGATGGTGTAAATATACTGATCACGTTTTCTCGTGCACCCGTATCAGTCTGGCGGAAGCGGGTGGGCGGCATCCGCTTCGACAGGCCCTAACCACTGAGGAGACCTTTCCCGCAGATAGGCACGCAGGCGTGTTCCCAGGTCGCGCTGGCCGATCGAATTCTGCAGGTGTTTTCTTGCGGCTGACCAGAGCCTGTGCCGGACCTCTGGCTGCTCGTCCAGGGGGAGCGGCGAGCGTTCTCCGGGATCGGATTGCAAGTCGAATAGCTCTTCGCTTCCGTCACGGAAACGAATGACTAGTTTAAACCGAGCCTCGCGAATCGCGAGCAGCCTGGGGCCGAAGCGAGCCTCAGGGCGATAGGGATTCGTGCATCCTTCGACACACTCCACCACCGCCGGTTCGTCCCAAGTACCCCCCGATGCAAGAAATGGCAGGTAGCTTCGGCCCCGGAATTCCGCGGGCGCCTTGATGCTGAGTGTCTCCAGCAGTGTGGGCGCCAGGTGCAGCAGACTGAAGGGCGCCATCGGGAGCTGCCTTGGTTTTATACCAGGGCGGCGTACCAGCAGCGGAACACGGATCAACTCTTCAGTGAGCTTGTTCGGAGCATGGAAACGGCCGCCGTGGTCGAGAAACTCCTCGCCATGATCCGCAGTGAAAACAAAAAGCACATCGTCCCACAGGCCAAAGTCCCGTAGGGTATCGACCAGGCGAGCGACTTGCATGTCGACCCAGCGGATACCTGCGTCGTACAGCATAATCACCTCATCGAGATGACGACGAAAGGCACCGGGGCCCAGATCCCCCCGATTCCAGAAAGAGTTCAGATAACGGGCCCGACTGGCCGTAACTCTGCCCTGCCTCAATTCCGCCAACGCCTTCTCTGCCGGATAATAGGGACCATGTGGATCCATTAGGTGGATCCACAGAAAGAAAGGCCGGTCACCGAGGCCACTGAACCATATCTGCGCTTGGTCAACCACTACGTTAGCAGCCGGAAATCGCCGCAGGTTGTCCATGATCTCCTTCTTCCGTCCCGCTAGCCATTGGCAGTACTGAAAGTACAGCTCGTCGTAGACGGCTCCGGCGGGTCCCAAGCAGTGGCAGGTGCGTTCCAGCATCTGGTTCACTGTCCGGAGCGGGCTTCTGTTCCGGCTCGCGCTAAGGAGTGAATCCGTAGCTTGGGTGTCGTCAAGGAAATCTCGTGCTGAGTCGAAGCCCCTGTGATAGCCGAACTGTGCTGACACATATGGATTGCCGGCGTTGAACGCCGCGGTGACGTATCCGGCCTCCTTCAACGCCGACGCCAGAGAAGGCTCACCCGGTGCGAGTCCGACAATGTCACGACCCAACGCCAGCGGATAACGAGAAGCAAGGATTGAAGGCAAGGAATAATAAGTAGGGAATCCCGTCACGATCGCGTTAGGAAATACCAGGCTTTCTGCGGCGAGCGAATCAAGAAAAGGGGTCGTGGCGCGATCATATCCCATGAAGCCGACATGGTCGGCGCGCAGGCAATCGACCGTCACCAGGATCAATGAAGGACGCTTAGCCATTGGCTGCAAACCGCGACCGAGCGCCCACCAATTTGGGCTGTTCCTCTTTATCCTTGGCGGCCGACGGCAGGACCGTACGTTTCGTCACTTTTAGGGAAACTTTTCCATGTGCTGTTTCACAGCTTCCGCTCGTCACTATCGCCAACAGATCGTGGTCATTTACGTACAGCAACCCCGAGTTTTGCTGTTCGAGAGCTGACAGAAACTGATCGAGGCGGTGCAAGGTCGCGTCGCGAAGATTCTTCAAAGACGAGTGCATGTTAATGGAATGCACGGAGAGGATGACCGGAAGGCCGCGGTCCACACATTTCTTAGCCTGCCGCAAACAGGCCTCCACCGAATAACGCGCAGGGTCAAGCGCCGGCTCAAACTGCACGTTGCGATACAGATGGAGCACTGCGTCATCCTGAAAATGCGGGGGCAGTAAAGTTCCAGGTCCGTTTTGTGCTACTTTGACGCCGCAGCTGGCCCAAGCCTTGATCGTTTCCTGGTTACGCCGGTATCCGGGCGCGCATGCCGACCGAGCTCGGGTGCCAAAAAAACGGGAGAACGCGTCGGCTGCTTGGCTGATCATCTCGGACTGCAACTCCGCAGCTAGAAATTCTTCTGATTCTGGATCCAAATACTCGTAGCCAACCCAAGGCATGCGCCAGTGGATGTACGGCGTTCCAGCTCGGAAGAAGCTCCGCAGCAACTCGCCATTTTCTCCGCTGTCCCCCAGCCACCGCTCGACCGCCGGCCGGCAGAAATGCGTCATGCCATGCAAAGCCGGGAGCATGACTCGTTCCGAAATAGCAGCGTGATAAGCCTCGACCAAACCGGGTCGCTTCCAACTCTCAGGCAGACCGTTCCCAATGGGAAGCAGAGTAAGTTTCCGAAAACCGGATTCTTCAGTCCTACGGAAGTCGACATTCGCGCAAATAAAGTTGGCGACCAGGCATGCCGCCCGACCTGTCGAATCGCGGTGGCGCCTAAGTACTTCTATAATGGCTGCGACATCATCGGCTGTTTCCAGACTGTAAAAATCGCTCGGTCGCTCGCCCAAAGAAACTCCGGCAGCCCGAAGCTCTTCCCATCCCTCCTTGTCGCGCACACCCACTCGTCCCCAATCGTCACTTTGGATCAGTACCAACGGACGATCGAAGAAGAAGCCGCCAATCGGAGCAGACCTCTTCCGATGTTGCCAGACCCTACGGGCGAAGTTCAGCATGCCCCAGTTTTCTCCTGCGGCTTCCGTCGAAGCACCAGCATCTCGCTGCCTCCCTCCCGCAGCCGTACACAGAACAGCGCCATTGAAAGGGTCAGCTTGCCAACCAGTGGCAACTGGTTCAGTGCGGAGACGAATCTTAACCGTTTGCTGACAAACGTTCCGTTCACGGACTTCTTCACGAACTTTTGTCGGTTCAGGTCTATCACCACCAAATCTTCTCCCAGACTTCGGAGAAGCCTACGGACGCGGCCGTTCGTCGTGTAGGTCAACTGTTCAGCCAGGACAGGATTACGTGCTCGCAAGCGCAGATACCATCTCGCCAAGTGCTTGGGCATGAGCGGTATCCAGAAGATCTTATAGTGTGGCTCGTAAAATCGGAGGTAATTGGGAAACGCAGCGTAAATGATGCCATGATCGTCGAGCACTCGCAACGCCTCGCGCAATACCGCGGCCTGGTCACGAACATGTTCCAGAACCTGGTCCAAAATCACCAAATCGAAGCTCCGATCCGGAAATGGCAATTGTTCTCCGATCGCGGCGACAAAAACGGACTCGTCCACGCGCCTGCGCGCAATCTGAATCGCCGTAAGCTGGGAACCTTTTCCAATGCGATCTGGTTCAACGCCGAACGCTCGAAGCCCCTGCCTTCGGCACGCCACAACGAGACCTCCGACTCCAGAGCCCACGTCCAAAACCCGCGTTCCAACCGGGATCGCGCGGTAGACCGACACCTTCCTGAGGACAGGAATGTCTACGCTCTCCTGGGACATGTCCTCTGCGTTGCGCCGTTGCCACTCCGGAGTCTGTATTCCCTTCCAGTTCTCCTGCCGGTAAGCTAACAGCAGATCGCGCAATTCGGATTGGCTGATTGGCATCCTAAGTGGTCACTTTTGAGCCAGAATGCTGTAGTTGGAAGCAAATTGGTGATTCTTGCTAATCGCGAGCCGTTCTATGCCAGCGCCTAGGAAGTTCAGCATTGGATAGGCGGTAACGGAAAAGAGCGCGCGGACGGCGCTGTACTTAGCGAAAGTATCCAGGCTATAGTTCAGAAATCTGCAGATAGAACCGGCGCTAAACAATTCGGGCACGATCTCCACCTGGGAAAATTGCGACAGAAGCGACCTTATCCCCGCAGGAAGAAAGCGCCAATGCTCATCATCACGGAACCGGTGATTGACAGAAGCCACGCTCATGATGAGAATCCCGCCCGTTTTTAGCACGCTATAAACCTCTTTGGCAGCAATGCGCGGCTCCGGAAAAAACTCAAAAACACCTGTGCAGATAGCGACGTCAAAGGATTCCGCCATGAACGGCAAGTACTGTCCGTCGGCGACCACGTCTACCAAATCCGTAGATATCACATCGACTGCCACATATTTTTCCGTTCTCCCTTGAAACAGTGGTCGGTATGGTTGGTATCGCGCACCGACGTCTAGAACGCGCAGTTTCTCTCTGGGCATTCTCTCCAACCACCCCATGATGATTTTGCGCCTTCGTGTCAAGACTAGATAGTTGGGGCTCCGGAGAGACGGATACAAGCGTTCGTCCGCCGCTTTGAGCAACTCCTCCCGTGCTTCCTCTGCTTGCATTGAATCTCCTAAGTAACGTCTCTCCGTCAAATTTACAAATAACCGAGACCTTTCAGTCTCTTCTCGATGAGGTCCTGCTCCGCTTGGTCTAATTGACCGACATCGCTTTGCAGAAGTTCGCGTAAGACGAATGAAAGCAGTTCTTCGACGTTGCCAAAGCGCGCAGCGAACATCTGCTCCGCGGCGGCACAAAGCTTGGAGGGTAGTCGTACCTCACGCCATTGGTCAGTCATCAGACACCAGCAACTGGTTTCGTAAATGTTCCCCTTATGCGCGACCAAGCGGCCCTGGCGACGAGCTGATCATCCGCGTCCAGACCGAATGCCCATGCGGTTCCAACAAAAACCAGATAGGCCAGGATCAATCCGATGAGTATTACGAGCCACTCCGGTCGCACGGCCTTCAGTCCAGCCCGCAGCAACAAGGTAACAGCTATGGTTCCGCCAGCCGGCAGCGAAAGACGCAGGTAGCTCCTGTTGTACGGTGATATTCTCAGAGATTCGCGAACTTCCCGGAGGCACCAAAGATTCGTAAAGACGTTTATGGCGGCGCCAACGGTCGCCGCTCCCATGAGACCCCATCGGGGTACAAGCAGTAAATTCGCTGCCAACATTATACCTGCCATGATCACCTGGACTTTGATCAAGCGCTTCTGGTTGCCCGACATGAGTAGCAGGTATCCCACGGAGCCAGCTCCACAGTTTACTAGCTGCCCCAAAGTTCCGATCACCAGGACAGGCCATCCGGGTTCAAAATCGTGGCCGAAAAGTCCCATCAGAGGCCGGGCGAAAATTATCACGACAGCCGCCAACGGCACGGTCAGGCCAAGAATCCACTTGGTCGTTGTCTGGAAAAGTCGTGACAACACTTCATGCTCATTACGTGCGTGCAGATCCGCTATCGTGGGCGAGAAAATCTGATTCACGGACTGCAAAACAATGGGAATAAACATTACCAAGGCTGTAGCGGTAGCATAAATACCCACGTCTCGGGCGTGCAAATAAAAACCGAGCATAACCTTGTCGGCTTGGCCCGACACAAAACCGAGAACGTCCATGGCGAGAGCTACGCCGCTGAAAGTGATCACTCGCCTTTCCAGGTGAATCCTGGGCGTGGCTGTCGCCGATCCAAGTGTGGCGGAAATCGGTTTCCATATAGCAGCAACAAGCAAAATCACCACCAAGACACCGCTTGCCAGTTGGGCAAGAATGTATCCCCTGAGCCCCCAGCCAACGGAAAGCAGGGCCACGCTGAACACTATCGTCAAGGTGCTACCAATAAAACTAGTGATCACGGTACGACGGGCCACTTGTTTGAATCCAGTCAAGACCTGCCCGAAGAAGTTGGTGAAAACTCCCACTACCATGATCAATACGAACAGAGGGAAAAAGCTTGAAAGGGCGGGCGTGTGGTAGAGGATGGCGACCCAGTGCCGCACAGATAACATCGCAATGGCGAATGCACCGTTGAAGACCGCGAGCAGGAAGAAACTGCCGAGAAGGAAGGCGCGAAGCCGGTCTCCTTCCCCTCGCGCGACATAGACGGCTACGAACCGTGAACCAGCCCAAGGCAAGCCGAGCGTCGCGAAGACACCGAAGAATCCCACCACCGTCATACCCAGCGAGTAGATACCTAGTCCCTCGGCACCCAGCAAGTGAGCAACGTAGATTTTGAACAGGTAGCCAGCGGCCGCGGTAAACATTGTCCCGGCAAAGAAGACGGCTGACTGGCGGGAGACTTGGCCCATCTCTTGCCGAAACTTCACCGCTTCCGAGGCGTTCTGGGAGTGGTTGGATTCGATGCTCAGGGAGGATGCGGTCAATTTTTGTTCCACGGAGCCCACAGAGTCACCGACTTGTTAACACTCGTTCCCGGCGGAACCAGGAAACAAAATTTTCCAGCCCTTTTTCAATCGGGAAAACAGGACGATACCCCAGGAGACGCTGAGCCTTTGTGAGATCAGCCCAGGTAATCGGTACGTCGCCCGGTTGCTGAGGCAAGTGCTGGAGGATAGCTTTGCGGCCAGTCACCTTCTCCAGCAGATCGACCAGTTCTGATAGCTTCACGGGACGGGAGTTCCCCAGATTGATGATTTCAAAACGGGTATCGCCGGGACCGGCGTCGGGAACCAAATCCATAGCCGCCAGCACTCCCGCCACGATATCGTCCACGTAGGTGTAATCGCGACCTGCTGAACCATCGCCGAAGAAAGGCAGCGACTTACTTGATTCCATCAGTGCGGTGAACTTATGGATGGCCAAATCAGGCCGCTGACGCGGCCCATAAACGGTGAAGAAGCGCAGGCAGACGACGGACAGTCCGTACAGATGCGCGTACGTGAAACACATCATTTCCGCAGAGAGCTTGGTCGCCGCATAAGGAGAGATCGGCCGGAGCTCCGTGTTCGATTCCGCGAAGGGTACGCGTTCGGCTAAACCATAAACCGAACTGGACGACCCAAATACGAACTTACGCACCTCAAATTCCCTGGATAACTCCAGCAGGTTAAGGGTGCCGGCGACATTCACACGTTCGTAGAGTGAAGGGTCCTGGAGAGACGGGCGAACTCCGGCACGAGCCGCGAGATGAACGATCGTATCTGGGCGGAAGCTTTCGAATGCCTCGCGCAAGCTCGACTTGTCGCAAATATCGGCCTGGAAAAACTCGAACTCGCCCACCTGACGGACTTTGGCGAGATTTGCTTTTTTGCGCTCCGGGGAATAAAAATCGTTTAGTTCATCAACAATCGAAAGCCGAGAACCCCTGCGTAGCAAGGCTTCTGCGAGATGGGAACCGATGAACCCGGCGCCCCCTGTCAGAAGGACGCGCGAAAGATTTCTCTTCATTGAATATCCGAGTTTAACATTCTTCGGCAGAAACTCTAAATCGCTGGCGATCAGGGAACTCCATTTAGCGAGTGACCGCTAAGGGCGAGCCGGCACCGAAGACCGGATGCTCGCGCCTTTGGTTGCCGCTGTTGGTGACTCTTCCGTGACATTTAGAATGACTTTCAGTTGGCCAGCCGTAGCCGGTTGACAAATCTGATTTTGAATGCGGGCGGTCAAAGCTTTGGAGCAGAGCGAGTCCGGAATGCGTTCGATCTCCTCGGGGCTCTTCAATATGCGTGCTGCTCCATAGTTTTCGTACTGCTTGATATAAGCGTGCAGATCAAGATCGAACCAACCGCATAAAAAGCAAGGAATTCCGGCGAGGGCGCATTCGACGGCAACGCTGGATTCGACGGTCATACTAAACCAGGTACGCTGGAACAACTGCTCCGAAACCGGTTCGTTCGAAACTTCCAGCAGGTTCCTGTCTTCACTTGAGAGCAGCCGATCGACCAGTCGAAGGCGACCGCTCCTGCTTTCAAACGGGTGAAGCTTCAACAGTACTTTTCGACCATGGCGACGAGCAATCGAACACAGGCTGGGCAGCACCTCCAGGTAGAGATTCTCCGTTCGACCTGAATAGAGCTCGTACGCTTCGGAGAAAAAAACGATGTGCGTCTGGTCGCGGGCGGGATCCCGCCGCAACGAAGGGCGCCTGCCGGCGGGGGCACCGATGATTATTCTCTCAGAGGGGACCTCACATCGCCGGACCAGATAATCTTTTTCCATTTCGCCTTTGACGAGGTAGCTGTCTGAACATATCCCTCGGATCAGCACATTCACATCCAGCGCGCCATGAGCGCAGTAGACCGTTCTAATTCCCCTCCTCCTGGCAAGCAGCGTGGGCAGGCGTGTGTATAAATTATTTTCGTCGGCGCAGAGGACCGAGCAGATGGGCTCGCGTTCGAACACCCGTCGCCATGCATCCCGAACTCGCAGGCCATTTCGCAACCCGAGCGGCAAATCGCTGAACGTACTCGACAAATAAGCGCTACTGAGGCGTTCGGAGCTGGCGATTGTTCCCCACAGTCGCGTCAACTGGCTGGTGAGGGAAACTATCTCTCGCTCGGTGCCACCATTCCTTGGGATAGGCGCATAAGACGCTAAGGAGGTGCAGGCGACGTTGGGCGGGAGATCGTCAGTAACACAACCTTGCCTGGTGGTCACCAGCAGAAACTTAGTATCGGGAAGCATCTGCGCATAGTCGGACACCACGCGGGTAACATTCTTGTAGGCGGATGGCAACAGGACTGTCGGCCCGCGCAACGAGTCTGTTTGGCTCCTGGAGATGAATCGCCTCAAGCGATAGTCTGTATCCCATTTATCCAGCGCGATCTCCAGCACCTGCGTTCGAGTCAGCGTCTGCAAGGCCTCTAGATAACGACCGAACTGAGTGGGCAATGGCCGTGATCTCGCAGGAAGGAAAGACGTAATCTCGGTATTTAGAAACGTGGAAAGCGCCTTTGCGAAGCGGTGCGGGCGCGTGATGCGAACTTCGGGCGCGGGGGCAATTTCGCCGGCAAGCTTCTGGAGCACTCGAAGCTCGATCAGTTGCTGATAGTGAATCGGAGCCAGCAGGTCCCACCAATCAATCCCCTCTTCATCCACCAGCGAACCTAGGCCGAAGCGCAAGGCCTGTTTGATCTCACCGACATCTTTCTCCCAATCAAAGAAACTATATAAACAGCGGACTGGACAGTCTAGCGCTCTGCTCCATTGGGCATAACAGTGTGCGCCCGCCCAACCGAAGTCAACGACCAAATCCCAACTACCATTTGCCCACGAACCTTCGACTGGCGAATCTTTGGGATGTACCAGGAGCACTTTCATCAATTTCCCACCTGCAAATGGCCGGATGGTTACTTCGCGACTGCTTCCCACGCCGGACAGAACTCGAATTCAACCGTTTGCGGAAAATGAGTTCGGTAACCTTCCCGGCAGGTCTCATCCAATTCTGCAGCTCAAAAACGAGCCCTATAAAAAACGAGCCCTGCAACGGCTTGTAGATGGCCAGAAGGCTTCAGCTAACTACTTCCTGACAGCGTAGATCACCACTTCGCGGCCAATTCCCTGCGAGGCCAGCCAGCGAAAGAATCCGCGACGGAGGTGAGACAATCCGGCTGCCTCCAGATTCTGTTCGAGTGCCATCCGCTGGCCGTGACACTTTCGCCCAATATCGTCGCGACCGATGTAATCAATACCCTGCAGGAGGAACCACTCTATCGGAAAAGTCGCCTCTCTCAGGCAGGGCTCGAAGCCACACCGACGCAGTGTGCGTTCCAGGCTGTCAAAATTGAAGTAGTTGATGTGCACAGGGTGCACCACCCACCAGGGATCTTTGTCGAGCAGCTTCTGAGCCGCCAGTTGCAGCGGGTTAAAGTCATTCGGCGACTGGACTACAACTGCGCCCCCTGGACGCAAAACCTTGTGCACCGCACGCAAAACTGCGAGGGCGTCGGAAACATGCTCCATGACTAGCTTCATGTGCACCGCATCGAAAGGAGCTTTTTGCGAAACGTCCACTTCGGGAAATGTGCCCAGCAGAACGGAAGCGCGGGTGACAGCCAAGCGCCAAGTGGATTGAGAGGGCTCAATACCCAGTGCGTCCCAACCCTGGGCGGCGGCATAGGAGAGAAACCATCCCCCGCCACATCCAATGTCCAGAAGCTTACCCGTTGGCTGCTTCAATATCTTAGCCAGGGTGGCTAGCCGATCCGAGAACTCGATCCGCCAGTAGGGCTCTTCTTTCGCTTCCTTGTCGTGCCAGTCCTTGGGACCCGACTCATAAAAGGACTCCGCGTAATACTTCGCGAGCTCCTCAGGGGACGGTTTGGGCCAAAGGTGAGCAAAACCGCAATCCTCACAGTCGATTACAGGGTTTCCCTTCGTGTCTCTGATCAGTTCGGGTCCGTGGTGGGATGTCAACTATGTCCTTGTCCTTCTGGTAGTCGTCCGTCACTTCGGAACCATGACTTCCGAGCAAACGGATCCTCCGGGCGAGTTGCTGGCTTGAAAATGGTCGGCAGTGATTCTAAATGACAGGGTCCGGGGAAAGTCCACGCGCTGGCGGTTGCGGCAGGTATCATCAAGTTCAGCCGCCGAAAAGCTGGCGCGATAGAAGAACGAACCCAGCACCGGTAAGAATACAAGTTGTGCCACCAGACAGGCCTGCTCAGGTCGCGTCTCCACTCTGACTTTCCTGTCTTGGTCTCCCAAGCTCAGCTTACCATTCGTCACACCCATCGCACTACTTCCGGAAACCAGGAACGAAACCGCTCGACCGTGCTCGATCCGCTTTGCGGCCACCGAAAACCGTTCGGCTTCGAATCCGCCGTTGTGACTTTCAAAATAGAGCCGCTCGGGATCGAAGGCTTCAGGATTCAGGGTTACGTGAGCCAGCCGAAGAGAGCAAGGTGGCATCTCCGCCCACTGCAATTCATATTCAAGGCCAAGTTGGCCTCCGGGACTCAACTCGACCCGCTTACGAATCATGCCCAGTGACGTTGCGATTTCACCACTCACGACTACGGTCTCACCATCGTCTGCGCGCCCTATCCTCGGCTCCACGGCAACAAGGTCAGTGATTTTCGATTGCCCGGGCGTTTCCAGCACCAGGTGGCCAGAGTAATAATCCGCCCCCAGCGCAATGTCTTGGTAGTAACCGTGTGGCAGTGTGCCAAGCAGAGACATATTGGAAATCTTCTTCACCACGAGCGAATCGATTGCTAAGCCGCGTCGGCAGTTCAGCACGACTTGCACCAGGTCGTTCTCCAACTTCAAGAACCGGCCTTCACGCCAACTGCGAAATCCTGCCGGAAGTTGGGCTTCAATAATTCTGGAATTCCCGCTTGTCGCAACATTCTTGACGATGTCGAGATGCCGCTCAAACGCGTGCAGGCGCTCAAGATATGCCGACCAACGCTGGTCAGTAATGTGGGTTCGAAAATCGCTGCTCCATAGGTAACACAGCTCACGCCATGATTCGTCGTTCGCCTCGCTCCGCTCTTTGAGAGCTTCGTACAAGCGGCGGCAGGCCGTGTTGATCCCGAGATCATTTCGGCCGGTCACCGCCCATCGCGTGATGTTGTATTTTTCCTGTTTCTTCACAGGAACCGGATCTTCGGCTGATTCCAAGCGCAGGCGATTCCCGGCTCCCGGTACACCCATCCAGTCCAGCGTCCCGCTTGGGAGAATGAACTCGAACCGCTCGTCCTTGCGGATCGCATCAAACAGTTGAGATATCCGCTCCCATTCTCCGATTTCCCGGAGTGCAGGCTCGGTCTGGTACCGGCCCGGACGAAAGTCAAAGATTTCCGCGTCGTTACCATAAACCGGAAACACACGGGAGTTCTCGGACAAGTGCCCATAAAGGTATGGCAGGTACTCCCCCAGTTCCATCTCACCATGAGCCAGGCGCTGGAACTTCTGAAATGCAATGGATTTGTTCCAGATCAAAGATATTTCTTCACCATGCTGGCCGCAGGCGATCTGAGGCAGATATCGAAACTCGGGTGACCACTCCGGGTGGTAGCGTGATGGGTTATCCCACTCCATGATGATCGCCCGGAAGCGGGCATCGACGTAGTGCTGTACCAGCCCAGCCGAGTAAGCCTGCTCGTTGATCAATGCGATGGAAGGCCTGACCCGCAGAAGGCGCTCGTACGCTTCGTTTCCCAGGCGAAGATTCGCAGCGTTTACTTCAGGCGGCACAAGCGGGCCGATCAGTTGCACATAGCCACTGCCAACAAGTTCACAGAGACCTTCACTACACAGAGACGCAAATTCGATCACCCATCCGGGATCAATGGCTCCAATGCACTCCAATGTGTAGGCTGAGGCTTCGATGCCAACTGGAAGTTGAAGACTTCGGACCAGACGCAGGAGCGGCCAATAACAACGCTGAACTACTTCCGGGCGTTGCTGCTCTTCGATCGAAGAGTAAGCCAGGTTCAAGTGAAAAAAAGCGAAAAGTCGCAAACGCCCGGTCGTCATCGATTCGCGCCTATCGGGTCCGTCGCATCGATCGAGGCGGTTTCGATCTCGATGGATTCAATCGCGGCTTGCGTCCTTTCCATGGCCTCCCTGCGTGATTCCCCCATTGCCATCACCAAGCCAGCCCGTGCGGGATGACTGTTCACCGGCCCAACGAGATCTCCCTCCCTGAGTCGTACCTGACAGAAGACGACCCCTGGTTGTTCCGACACACCCTGTGCGCCCGCAATTCCGACAACGCGGCCGGGGCTCGGGAACAAATACCGTTGCGAGATGCATCGCTGGAAGCGCGGGACCAGTTCATCTGCGCTTACCCGCTCCCCGAGTGCGAGTCGAATGGCGCAGCCAACGAAGTCCACACCTGTGCTCAACGGAATCTCGTGGGTGCAAAGGTATCCGCCACTGAGCCGGGTCGCCAACTCAATGACGAATGGCTTGCCGTCATGGAAGACAACGTCTCCCTTCACGACTCCATTGCAAACGCCCATACTGGTAGCAGCCTGCTGAATCAAGTCGCAGATCGCTTGCTGTTCTTCTGCCGGCAACTGCGTGGGAAGATCGCCCCCGTTCTCAATAATGTGGGGGGCGAACCTGTCCAGAAACTCGTAATTGCGATCGGCCAGACCAGGGGTGTAAGCGACGCCTTCCAGGACGATGGATTCAGTGCTGATCTGTGGACCGGCGAGAAATTCTTCCACCATTACGCGGCCGGATGGCGATTGGCTGGTGGAAAATTGGTAAGCCCAATCCAGGTCTACCGCCTCGGTCAACCTGAGGACACCACGTGCACCTCGGCTGTCCACGGGTTTGATCACCAGGGGGAAACCTCGGCTAAGAACGATCTCGTGCAACCTCGCGGCGGATTCGACGAGGCTGAACCAGGGCACAGGAACGGAGTCTCGGCGGAACTTCAACTTCATGTCGAGCTTGTCACTGGAAAGATGGGCTGATTCCCGGCTGATTCCCGGCAGTCCGAGATCGGCGGCAACCGCAGCCACTGTTTTCGGGATATCGGAGGCGATGCACATCACCCCGTCGAATCGGCGGACTGCGCGATGGTAGCCGCGAGCGGCAGCGACGGTCGCCTCGATGTCGTAGGTGCTCGCAAGCAGGCGGTCATCGGCGACCGCAAAACCCGGCGCCTCGGGGTTCGTGTCGCTGACCACGAGGTGCAAGCCCATTTGCTTGGCGCGTTCGAGGCCCGGCACCGCCTCAATACCGCCGCCCACCACTAGAAGGTTCTTATGCATAGAGCGAAGGGTTTTCTGGGAAACGAGCGCACAGCGTTCTGAGCATACAATGTATTCCAACCCATTTCCAAGCGAGGCCGGGCAAGTCTTTGACCCAGTCTTGACCATGGGTGCGGGTTGTGACATCGTGAACGTAGAGAAATCTTGACCGGTTGGAAACTTGTTCATCCGCCTGGAATGGACCTCGAACGCGCCGATCTATGCAAACCCAAAAGGCTGATTTCTCAAAGACTGATCTCTCAAAGTTAGAAGACTTGTCAAAACGCCTTCGGATCTGCAGCCTGGTGGCGATCTACCATGCTGGCTCTGGACATCCCGGAGGCGCCCTCTCAGCTGCCGATCTCATCAGCTACATATGCGGCCACTTGTTGGCGTGGCCCCCGAGCAACGGAAACGGGCGCGCGGGCGATCGCTTCGTGCTGTCGAAGGGACATGCATGTCCCGTCCTCTATGCGGCCGCCGCGGAATGCGGACTCATTCCTCATCGAATGCTACTAACGTTTCGAAAACTCGGATCACCATTGCAGGGTCATCCCCACGTGCTCGACGCGCCTTGGGTGGAAACAAGTACAGGTTCGCTGGGGCAGGGATTCTCAGCCGCGATCGGCATGGCTATGGGCCTGCGGTACCAGCGGAGCCAGGCGCGTGTGTACGCAATGCTCGGCGATGGTGAAATGCAAGAAGGTGAAGTGTGGGAAGGCGCGATGTGCGCCGGCCACTACAAACTTGACAATCTCTGCGCGGTCGTCGATTACAACAAGTTGCAGAGTGACGATTCCAATGAAAACATTATGGGTATCGCACCATTACGCGCCAAGTGGGAGGCGTTCCGGTGGCACGTAATCGAGATCGATGGGCACGACGTCAATCAAATTGATGCGGCCTTCACCGAGGCAAAACAAACCGCCGTCAAGCCAACCATAATTATCGCTCACACCCTTAAGGGTAGAGGGGTTTCATTCATGGAGGCATCGCCGCTCTGGCATGGTAGCGTAAAGCTTCGCGATGAGGAGCTAGCCACGGCACTACAGGAGTTGGGCGTCTCCGAACGTCAGGTAGGGGGATATCTGGATGGAAGCATCTGGCAAGACCACAACCGCTGAGCCCGCCGGAACGCCACTGCTTATTGGAAGCAGCGGCGACTCGCTCCGCGAGGCATTCGGCAAGACACTGGTCCATCTTGCGCCCAGGTATCCAAATTTTGTGGTGTTTGACGCCGACATTGCCGGGGGCACCGGCGTGCACCATTTTCGGAAAAGCTATCCCGAGCGCTTCTTTCAGTTTGGAATCGCAGAGCAGAACATGATGGCTGCAGCCGGCGGTTTTGCGAGTACCGGCATCATTCCATTTGTCACAACATTCGCCGTCTTCTGCCTTCGCGCCCTGGAGCAAGCTCGACTCTCGATTGCCTACGCCCGGCGAAATGTAAAGATAGTGGCAAGTCATCCCGGCTTGGATACTGGGCCCGATGGCGCCTCTGCGCAAGCAACAGAAGACCTGGCAGCGTTCCGCGCAATTCCCGGTATGGTGGTGTTGTCTCCCGCCGATCCTTTGGAAATCGAACAAGCCACCGAAGCCATCCTGAATTACGATGGCCCCGTCTACATGCGAAGTGGACGCAGTAAGACGAGAAGGATCCTCGGAGCCGATTACAGATTTGAAATCGGAAAGGGCCGGGTCCTGCGCGAGGGTCGTGACGTCACGATCGTAGCTTGTGGAGTTCAGGTCGCGCGAGCGCTGGATGCGGCTGAGATGCTGGCAGCGGATGGAATCGCCGCTCGCGTCGTGAACATGTCTACACTTAAGCCCCTCGATAAGGAGTTAGTTGCGCGCTGCGTAGAAGAAACCAGCTGTCTGGTTACTGCGGAAGACCACAACGTCCATGGAGGACTCGGGAGTGCCGTGGCCGAAGTGGTGGTGCAAGACCGGCCTTGCCCGATTGAGATGGTCGGAGTCCAGGACACCTTTGGCGAATCGGGCGAACCCGATGAATTGGCGGAAAAGTACGGCTTGACCGGACCTTACATTGCCGCGGCGGCGCGACGCGCTCTGGAGCGCAGGAAACGAAACTAATGACGCTTCACAACAAAATTTGCTTTGTTACTGGAGGAAGCCGCGGGATTGGCAAAGCGATCAGTATTGCGATGGGTAAGGCCGGGGCCGTCGTAGCGTTCACCTACAACCAGAACAAAACTGCTGCGTTACAGGTTGTGGGAGCGATCACGTCGAATGGGGGCAAAGCTCTTGCTGTTCGAATGAATGTATGCGACCGCGAGGCGGTGCGCCACGCGCTCGCCCAAACCGAGGCGGAATTTGGCGGCCTCGATGTTCTGATCAACAATGCGGGCGTCAACAAACCAACCGATTTCGACCATATTACAGACGCAGATTGGGACGAGATCCTGGCGGTGAATCTTAAAGGACCATTCATCTGTGCCCAGGAGGCATTTCCCGCTCTTCGTCGCAGGGGTGGGGGAAGTATCGTTAACATCGGCTCGGTGAGCGGACAGTACGGGGGCCCGCGGACAGCGCACTACGCGGCAAGCAAAGCAGGACTGATTTCCTTAGGACAGGTCGTAGCGCGTTTTGGTGCAAAGTACAAAATTCGTTGCAACACGTTAGCGGCAGGATTGATTGAATCTGAAATGGCTGCAGCTGGCATGCAGTCACCAACTGTCAGCAAGATAGCGGATGGCATCTTACTGGGCAGGTTGGGTACATCGGAGGAGTTGGCTCAAGTTGTAATCTTCTTGGCCTCCGACGCTAGCGGCTATATCACCGGGCAGACGATCAATGTAAATGGAGGATTGTATTTCTGACTTTGGTGTGCTCCAACTCCAGCCCGGTTCCTCAGACCCTATTTTTTCAACAAAGTGACGACGCGATCGGCGTTACACAAGAAAAACGCCAACCACGTCTCCTGCACGGCGAAGATGTCATACCTATCCGATAGCTCGTCGAGATATGTCTTCAGATGTGGATAGGATCCATTGCCGTAGTCGTGCCAAACGATACAGCCGGCATGATCTCTGCTTAGCATCCTGAAGGCGTTCTCGGTGTCGGACTGGAGAGTGCGCATATCGTGGCCGCCGTCGATATAAATCAAGTCCATTTGCCCATGAAGGGAAGTAAAATCGTGGATGTTTGAGTCGCCGCGCAGATATGTGATCTTCTCCTCAAAACTCGATTGGACAAAGGCCAGCTTGTCCTTCGCTTGCAGATGCTCGACTGTGAGCGGGCGATCACTCTCATCTTGTATCAGCGTCTTAACGGACTCCTCATCCAAGTCCAACGTGTAGACTCGGCACTGAGGCAAATTGGCTGCCATATTTAGCAACTGGATGCCCAAGAAAGTCCCGAACTCAAAATATGTCCTCGGCTCAATGATCTTTCCCAAAGCCAGTAAAATTGCCGTCTCAAGCAGCAGTGGAGTTCGATCGTTCGGCAGCACGATCTTCACCAAGCGTGCTTCATACGATGGTGTCGAGACGAGGTTGAAAAGCCGGTGAGGTCGAATTGTGATCATCGGTTGTTGGAAACTAAAGGCGGTATTTTAACAAAACGTGCAGACGCGCGGATGGGAAGGCGATCGCATCTGCCAGATTTCATCCGCAATTACAGTGGGCGGCGGGCGGCAGCCGTCCTGACCAACAACTCTGCCACACGACTCGCTCCGCGCCCATCGACAAGTTTTCGTGCGCGCGCCGACATCCGCGTTCTTGCCTTCTCGTCCACAAATAATCTCTCGACAGCAGAGGCCAAGCGTGTTTCGGTACCCTGATCATCAACACCCACCGAAACTCCCATTCCTGCGGCGACGAGTGCGGACGCCGATTCCTCGTGATCCGCGGTAAGGCAGGAATACACGCTTGGAACTCCCATCGCAGCTAATTCGTAGGCGGTCATTCCGAAAGAGCAGATTGCCAAATCCGCCTTCGCCATGGCATCGCTCATTTCGCTTACGCTTTCCCGAACCGTGAATTTTCGTCGAGTTCGGCCGAGGAGTTGTTGCAAAGATTGCCGATGGCAAAAGCCGGATCCCAAAATGACGACTGATTCGAAATCCCCATCCAACCGATCCGCAGCACGGACTGCTTTCAACGTCAGACCCGCCGGATCGCTTCCGCCCATCGCGATTAGCAAGGAAATGTTTGAGTTGTCGAGAAGCGGCTTGTTGCGTGGCAGTAAGGACCGAGCGAACTGCGGGCGCAACACGAGCCACTCCCAACCGATACAAAGTCTCCCGCGAAAACCCGACCAGTCGATTCTCTGCACTTGGGGAACGGGCGGATAAAAAGCGATGTCGGCCGCCCAGCGACGGTCGCTCGCATCATCCAGCAGCGCGATAAGAGTTCCCTTGCCGACCAAGGCATCCAGAGTCAGTTTCGAAAGATCATCGCGCACATCGACAACGAGAGTCTGGGCGCCTGAAGTCGACAGGCAATCGCGAAGCCACGCCTTCTGGTCAAGAACTCCGCTTCCAGGGGCCTGCAGGATCGAATATGCGTGTTGCTTAACCATCTCCGATGCGAGTGAGCTTGGCTGCATGGCGAAGGTGACAGCCGCACCGTGATTCTCGCGTAGCTCGTCGGCCAAGGCGAGGCAGCGCACCACGTGCCCCAGTCCAATCTCGGGTGATGCATCACAACGAAACAGTATGGAATACCGGCTTGTCACCGTCGGCACACTTACACCTGCGGCCAGTAGGAGGGATCGAGCAGTTGATCATCGTTCAGCTTCAGCAAATCCGTCTTTCGCAAGACTGCGCTGTCGAGGGGCCCCGCATTCTGTGCGGCAAGGGCGGCCGCCAGCTCCGGGAGGCTTCGCAGTCCAACCAGCACGGAATGGACGCCCGGCACGGACAGACAGAAACGGAGCGCAGCCCCGGGCAGCGACTCCCAAGTCTGTCCTATCCCCTCTCGCATCCGATCGGAAGCTTCTGCGAGGCTGCGGAGCCCATCTGGAAGCAATTGGGCACGGTCAGTGAGAGCTCCTTTGAGGAAAGCCGAACGAGCGACCACTCCCACGTTGCTTTTTCTTGCCTCTGGCAAAACCCTGGCCAACATCCTTTGGTCGAGCAGGTTCAGCGCAATCTGCAGAACGTCGACTCTCCCGCAGCGGATCGCAGCCAGAGCCGCCGGCTCCCCGTACACGGACGCACCCACGAACTTCAGCTTCCCCGCTTCCCGCGCCCGCTCCAAAACATCCAGGATCTCGCCCCGCTCAAGAATATCTTGGGTGGCGTTATGGATTTGCACCACGTCCAGCACATCTCGGCACAATGCCTTTAGACTGGTCTCAATCGAGTCCATCGTCGTTCGCTTCGCCGCCGCCGCAGAACTTTCAGCGCTGAATATGCTTACCTTCGTCGCAATGATGCAAGATCCCGAGTCGCTTAGACACTTTCCCAGCACTGCCTCGCTCTCGCCGTAACCTCGAGCCGTATCGAAGAAATTGATGCCTTTTTCGACCGCGGCCCTAACCAGACCAACTGCCTGGTCTTCACATAGTCGACTCCGCTCACCCGGCTCGTGGATTCCATAGTTCTCCAGGCCGAAAGCAGCGGTACCCAGGGCGAGTTTGGAAACACTCAGGCCAGTCCGGCCTAACGATGAATACTCCATGCTCTCAAACCCTTTCACTCGAGTGCTTACGCAAGTCTATAAAATCCGCGTTGCGCTACCGGCCCTCGCAAGCGGGTGCGCAAATCTGGTTGGGCAACAGCTTTTGCAAGAACACCGAATACTTCCTCAACTGCGGCCAGATAAATCTCCACCTGCTCGCCGGTGTGCGAGAAGGAAGGCTTGAACTGGTTGTAAGCCAGATAGCCTTTTTCAAGCATGAGCTGGGTGAAGAGAGTGGTCAGCACCAGTTCCTGTTCATGCTCGAAGGAAAAATGACAGAGGCTCGGCAACCCACTTGTGTGCAGCTTCAATCCTGTACGTTGGGCAATCCTCTCCCAACCTTCCATTGCTTGACTCCCGATCGCAATCAGGTGCCGAGCCACCTTTTCGCGACGGAACTTGCCGATGGTCGCGATGGCGGTCGCCGGACCGATGCGTTCGGTCCAGTTTGTACTACTGATGAAAGTCGTCTGTGCCGCCTGCATCACGCGCTCGGTGCCGATCACGGCGGCCATGGCGTATCCGTTGGCCATCGCCTTGGCAAACACCGCGATGTCAGGATTCACGCTTGATAAGAGGTG
>Ga0209274_10000076_pt1 | contig 94933 bp, 80 predicted proteins | sample HubBroMetageREF1_FD_188343 | JGI IMG/M metagenome (GOLD analysis project Ga0209274, IMG submission 188343) | Reference soil microbial communities from the Hubbard Brook experimental Forest, New Hampshire, USA - Hubbard Brook CCASE Soil... | ecosystem: Environmental > Terrestrial > Soil >...
CGGAGTATTCCGTCGCAAGCTCTTCGGTTCGTAATTTGATCCTAATCTGTCGCCCGGATCAGACAACTCATGGCCCCGCCTTCAGGTGGGGCTTTTGATTTTAGCGGCGATATTGAGCATTGGTTGATGGATTTGCCAAGCTAGGGCGCGTCCCAATTTGCTCCCATCTGTTACTGCGGTAACGGCTAGCCGTGGCTTTGTCGTTGATTTAACCCGGCTGCAAACCTACAGTCAGGCGCAGGGGGTCGTATGAAAGACATCCATGAGGTTTTGCGCCGCAAGCAGGCGCAGTACACACAGCTGGGTAAGCAGATCGAGATGCTGCAGCAGGCTGCCGAGAAGCTGCGTGAAGTCGCGCCCTTGCTCGCCGAAAACGACACCGAGGACGATAGTGCGGTGTTGACGGAAGTGGACGACGAAAACTCCAACGCGATGGCTGCCAAGGCCACCGCTCAATCCTCGCCAGCCGCGCCCAAGGCCGGGCGCAGCACAACTCCGCGTTGGCCGTAGAGGCCGGACCGGAAAGGGAACGCCCGAGGCGGGAGGGCTCGGTTTTTCATGATATTGCAGACACTGCTGGTGTCAAAGGATGACCCGACTGCGGAAACGCTGATTCAGGTCCTGGCGCAGTTTGGGGTTGCAGTGGATCGATCGAACGCGGTCGATGTCGCCCTGACGCGGCTGGCGGAGGAGCGCTTCGATCAGGTCATAGTTGACTTAGACGCTAACTTAGACGCTGACTTAGATGCCGACTCAGACGCCGGCTTCGACACCGGCTCCGATCATCGCCAAGCTGCCTCGCAGGTACTCGAAGCTTGCCGCCACGTCGCTGGCCCCGATCGCAATCCTCCCATCACCATCGCCTTGCTGCATGATGCCTCGCAGATTCGCTCCATCCTTGGCGCTGGCGCTCATTTCATCCTGACCAAGCCTGTCACTCCGGAACAGGCGCAGAACACTTTGCGCGCGGCGACGGCGTTGCTGAAGCGCGAACGGCGGCAATCGTCGCGAATCGCCGTGCAAGCGGCAATTTCAATTCGTGTCGGCGATGGCAGCACCGTTGAAGGCATCCTGCTCGACCTGAGCACCGGCGGCATGGATGTGCTGGCGGCCAAGCCATTGCCGCCCGCCACTGCGGTTCACGTCTCCTTCGAACTTCCCGATGACGGCGGCGGCATTGAAGGCGAGGCGGAAGTTGCCTGGAGTTCCGCCAATGGTCAAGTTGGGCTGCGTTTTCTTAGCATGGACACCGAGATGCGCGAGCAAATGGGCGAGTGGCTGACGGCTCGCTCGCAGGATGCCTTGCCGGAGGAGCCCAACACGGTCAGTCAATGTAAATTGACCGACCTCAGTCTGGGCGGCTGCTATGTGCAGACCGAATCTCCCTTCCCTCAGTCCTCGGCCGTCGACCTCTGCCTGCGTGCCACCGGTATGGAGATTCACACCGAAGGTTTGGTCCGGGTCATGCACCCCGAACATGGCATGGGGATTGAATTCCCCGCCAACACCGAAGCGCAGCGCCAAAGTGTCGCCAACTTCATCGAGTTCCTCACCGGCCAACCCGGCGCGACGCCCCAACTGGAAATCTCTCCTCGTTCTCTGGTCGCCAATGCCGCCGATCTAAGCCAGTATCTGAGCCAAGATCCCAGCCATGACCCCAGCCAAACCGGCGATCCGGAGACCAGCGCCGAGGATCCACTCCTGGAATTGCTGCGGACCGGCAATGCTCTGGAGGAAGAAGCGTTTCTCGAGGAACTGCACCGTCAGCGAACACCCGCCGACGTTAGCCAATAGAGAACTAGCCAGCCGAAGCGAGCCCGTAGAAGCCAGCCAATCGAAGCCAAACAGCTTTCGTCCAGCATCCTTCGCTTGATAGTGCTCCAGTAACACCCAACAAAAACCGGGGAACCAGATCGACGCCCCGTCTTTAGTGTCGGTCCAGTCCCCGGTGTCAGGTCCACCTCATTGATCGCAGATTATCGCGATACCCTCGCCGCATAATTTCGCTGTGGTTAATTTTCTGAGAATTTTTCGATGCAATAGAATTGCCCTCGCGGTTTCGTATCCGCGCATCGCTTCAGCGATGCCCGCAGTTTTTCGAAATCAGATGCTCCTTTAGGGGCTGGGCTTCCGGTAAGCTAAAGGCCATATTGCTTAAGAGTCCGATCTCACGTGCATTCGTGCTGGCTGGCGCCTGTCTCGGGGCCATCGTTCCGTTCTTTTGGGGAGGCAGTCCCTCCGGCCATGATTTCGAATTCCACATGTTTTCGTGGATGGAAGTCCTGGGCCAATGGAAACATGGCATCTTCTATCCGCGCTGGGCAGCGCTAGCCCACTGGGGATACGGCGAGGCTCGCTTCCTGTTTTATCCGCCCGCTTCCTGGACTCTGGGAGCCGCGCTCGGGGTGCTATTGCCCTGGAAAGTGGTGCCAGGCGCGTATTGCTGGATCGTTCTCATGCTTGCAGGCGCCGCCATGTACCGGCTGGCGCGCGAGTGGCTGCCGGCTACCGACGCGCTCTTTGCCGCCGTGTTTTATGCGCTGAATCCCTACCATCTGCTCATCGTCTACTGGCGGAGCGCATACGCCGAACTGCTGGCGGCGGCGTTGCTGCCGCTTTTGCTGCTCTGTCTTCTGCGAATCCTTTCGCCGGAATCCGATGGTGGCCTGCGCCCCACGCTGTGGCTGAGTCTGTTGTTGGCCGCCGCGTGGCTGACGAATGTCCCGGCAGCGGTGATTATCCATTACTCAACCGTGGGGCTGGCATTGGTCATTATCGCGACTGGTGCCGCGACTGGCGGCAGGTTCGGGGCCGCGCCGAGCTGGCGTGCCATCGGTCTCACACTCATACGAATCTCGACGGCGATCCTTCTGGGAGCCGGCCTGGCGTCGTTCTTTCTGATCCCCGCCATCTACGAACAACGTTGGATCGACGTCAGCCAGTTGCTGTCGCCCCCAGTTCGACCGCAGGACAACTTTCTTTTCACCACCATGGCTGATCCCGATCATAATCGTTTCAATCTTATCGTTTCAACCCTGGCACTCGCTGAAATCGGCGTCCTCATCCTCGCGGTCTACGGCTCCAGACGTTGGCGGCCGCAAGGCGTAGAGAATGCCGCCTCAGCAAGTTCAAGGCAACCTCTCGGCCGCGCAGTCGCTCGCGGCGCAAGCGCGGCACCCGACCGAATGCCGTGGATGTTGCTGGCCACCTGGGGAGCGGGCAGCGCGCTCCTGATGCTTTCGGTGACGAACGCGCTCTGGCAGCACCTGCCCAAGTTGCGCTTCGTGCAGCTTCCCTTTCGCTGGCTGCTGTGCTTGAACGCCGCCTTGGCCGTTCTTTTGGTGATGGCCGCCCAGCGCCGGACCTCGCGCTCGCTGCTGTTTGCCGCCGTTCTGGCTGCAATGATCTTTGCCGGCTATCGTGTCCGGCCCCCGTGGTGGGACACGGCCGCGGATATCCGCGAGATGAGCAACGCCGTCGCCGACGGCAGCGGCTATGAGGGCATCGACGATTATGTCCCCGCCGGAGATGATGCCTACGAGCTAAATAAAAGTCTGCCCCTCGTCGGCAGCGATAAAGATAACGATAACGACAATGGTAGCGATAAGGGATTGCTGGTGCAGAGCGAGATTCTGGACTGGGGGCCAACCGAAAAACACTTCAGAGTCCACGCCGCCGCGCCGCAGAATCTTATCGTGCGCCTTTTCAGCTACCCGGCGTGGGACGTCGTCGTAAACGGCAAGCCCACCGCAACGCAGAAGACCGAGGTCACCGGCCTGATCGTAATTCCCATTGCTGCCGGAGACAGCGATGTATACATCTATTTCCGCCGCACGATGGACCGTCACATCGGAAACGCCGTTTCGCTGATCAGCCTGGCGCTGTTCGTTGTCGCCTGGGTTGAGACGCGAACACCGAACCGTCGACCTGCAAACACGAGCGGCACTGTATGAGCTCTCGCACCGTTTTGCTCGCAACTTCGAACCCCGGCAAACTACGCGATTTTGCTGGAGCCGCTGTGTCCCATGGCATCATCATGGCAAACATCCCAAACTTTTCGTCTCTTCCTCCGGTGGTCGAAGACGGCAACACTTTCGAGGAGAACGCGCGCAAGAAAGCCGAGTCCTACAGCTTAGCCGTTCCCGGCAAACTGGTTCTAGCCGACGATTCCGGCTTGGAGATTGATGCGCTCGGCAGAGCACCCGGCGTTCACGCCGCGCGTTACGCGGCAGACGAACCGCACGCCGCCGAGTGCAACACCGATGACGACGCCAACAACGCAAAAGTGCTGCGCAAACTAAAAGGAATTCCACAAGATCAACGCGCCGCGCGCTTTGTATGCGTGCTCGCTGCGGCCCGCGATGGCCAGACGCTGCACACCTTCCGCGGCACCGCTGCAGGCGTTATTCTCGACGCGCCCCGAGGCAACAACGGCTTCGGCTACGATCCACTGTTCTATTTTCCGCAAATTGGCAAGACCTTTGCCGAACTGAGTGCGGAAGAAAAGGCGCGGTACAGCCATCGTGGCGCAGCCTTTCGCGCATTTCTCGACTGGCACCGTGCGAGCCGTCCTTGACTTCCCTTCCCGCGCAAACCGATAATAATTAGTTTGCACATCGCACCCCGCAAGGAGCAGTCATCGTGGCGTCAACGGCCAATCCCGTCGCTCCTACAATAAAATCAGGCGTCGCTCCGCTGCGCGCGGGCCAGGGGACATCGTTTCTGTTGCGGCGTTTGCATTCGCTCAGCGGCGTCGTACCCATTGGAGCCTTCCTACTCGAGCACTTCATCTCCAATGCCGAAGCCTTTAAGGGCCCCATCGCCTACGCCAAGCAAGTGGCATTTCTGAACAGCCTGCCCGGAGTTTTTCTGCTGGAGCTGTTCTTCATCTGGATTCCGATCCTCTACCACGGCCTCTACGGCATCTACATTTGGTATCAAGGCGACACCAACGTTGCGGATTATCCGTGGACTGGTAACTGGCTCTACACATCGCAGCGCTGGACGGGCATCATCGCGCTCGCCTACATGGTGCAGCACACTTATTCTCTGCGGTTTACCGGCGTGCACCTGGCCACGCATCCCATGCAGTCGTTCGCTAAAGTGCAGGAGGAATTTCAGAATCCCTGGATGATCGCTTTCTATGCGGTCGGTATCATCGCCGCTTCCTGGCATTTAAGTTACGGCCTGTGGCTGTTCGCCGCGAAGTGGGGGATCACTACCGGCGAAAGGGCGCGTCGCCGCTTTGGCTACGTTTGCCTGGCGCTCGCTCTTGGCCTGGTTTCGCTCGGCGCAGCCAGCATGTACGGATTCCTGAACGCGCCGCGGCAGCCTTTGGATTCGAATGCCTCGGAAAATATTGTTATGCGATAGAGACTTCATACAAAAGGCCCGGGCCGCGTCCCGGAAATCACAGTCGCGAAAGATCGGATTCATACAGCATGGCAGCTCCAAAAATTATCGTAGTGGGCGGCGGCCTCGCCGGCTTGGCCGCCGTCATCAAGATCGCCGAGATGGGTGGTCAGGTTGACCTGTTCTCGATTGTCCCCGTAAAGCGCTCGCACTCTGTGTGCGCGCAGGGAGGCATCAACGCCGCCAAGAACCTGAAGGGCGAGGGCGATTCTACCTACAAACATTTCGACGACACGATTTATGGCGGCGACTTCCTCGCCAACCAGCCGCCGGTCAAGGCCATGTGCGAGGCCGCTCCCGGCATTATCGATCTGCTCGACCGCATGGGCGTGCCCTTCAATCGCACGCCCGAAGGTCTGCTCGATTTCCGCCGCTTCGGTGGCACGCTCTATAACCGCACCGCCTTCGCCGGAGCCACCACCGGCCAGCAACTTCTCTACGCCCTCGATGAGCAAGTCCGGCGCCACGAATCCGACGGCAAAGTGAAGAAGTACGAGCACTGGGAATTTCTCTCCGCCGTGCTCGACGGAAGCCGCGTCTGCCGCGGCATTTGCGCGATGGATCTGCGGACGATGGAAGTCCGCACCTTCCCCGCCGACGCCATCATCATTGCCACGGGTGGCATTGGCGCCATCTTTGGCAAGTCTACGAATTCCGTGGTGTGCACGGGATCGGCGCAGTCCGCGCTCTATCAGCAGGGCTGCTACTACGCGAACGGAGAGTTCATTCAGGTGCATCCCACCTGCATCCCCGGCGAAGACAAGCTGCGTCTCATGTCGGAATCGGCCCGCGGCGAAGGTGGACGCGTCTGGGTACCGAAGACGCAGGGCGACAAGCGCGATCCCAACTCCATTCCGGAAAGTGAGCGCTGGTATTTCCTCGAAGAGTGGTATCCGAAATACGGCAACCTCGTTCCGCGCGACGTGGCTACCCGCGCGATTTTCAAAGTAGTGTTCGAGCTCAACCTCGGCATCGACGGCAAGCCGATGGTCTACCTCGACCTCACCCACATCGACCGCAAGATTCTCGACCGCAAGCTGGAAGGCATTCTCGAAATTTACGAAAAATTTGTCGGCGACGATCCGCGTGTCACGCCCATGAAGATTTTCCCCGGCATGCACTACACCATGGGCGGAATGTGGATCGATTACAAACAAGCCACCAATATCCCCGGCATCTACGCAGCTGGCGAAGCCGACTACCAATACCATGGCGCCAACCGGCTGGGTGCAAATTCGCTGGTGTCATGCATCTTTGGAGGCTTCGTCGCCGGCCCGAACGCTGTGCAGTATGCAAAGAGTCTGCAATCCGCGCCCGGCAATGGTCATTTTGACGCAGAGCGTAAACGCCAGGAAGAAATCAATGCCGGACTGATGAAAGCCGACGGCAGCGAGAATCCATTCCTGCTGTGGCGCGAACTAGGCGCGCTGATGACCGAGAACTGCACGGTCATCCGCTACAACAAAAAACTTGAGGCCACCGATGGCAAGCTCGTGGACATGCTCAATCGCTTCCAAAAGATCAACCTGAGCGACCGTTCGCAGTGGGCGAACACAACCATCGCCTTCGCGCGCCAGCTCTATAACATGCTGCAGTTGTCACGGGTAATCGCGCAGGGAGCGGCCATGCGCGACGAATCGCGCGGTTCGCACTACAAACCAGATTTCCCCGAGCGCGACGACAAGAATTGGATGAAGACCACGAAAGCAACGTTCGCTCCTGATCTGGACGAGCCAAAGTTTGAGTTTGAGCCGGTGGATGCGAGCCTGATTCCGCCGCGGCCGAGGAAATACTGAAGAGGAGGCTTATGTGTTCAAGTCACTAGAAACTTCTCCGCGGAAGTGGGCGCTTCCCGCGATGTGGGTTTTACTCTCAGGGCTTTGGCTTGCGCTTGGCGTGGACGAATACGTAGAACGCAGACTTTTTCACCGCGCAGGGCTGCTCGCAGTAATCTGGGGCTTCGTGCTGATCTTTTGGCTTTATCAACTCCGCCGGGCATTTCAGCGTGGATCTAAAGGCTAACGGTGGATCCCATGACTTCAAATGCCTGACAAGGTTTAAGCTACAGCTAAAAGGTTAAAAGCTAAATGGCAAATAATAAATCCGTCTTCCTAAAGATCAAACGCCAACTCACCCCCGACGCCCGCTCGTCGTGGGAGGAGTTCGAAATCCCCTACAAGCCGAACATGAACGTCACCTCCGCGCTGATGGAGATCGCGGCCAAACCTGTCACCCGCGACGGTAAACAGACCACGCCCATCACCTACGACTCCAATTGTCTCGAAGAGATTTGCGGCTCCTGCGCCATGCTGATCAACGGACGCGCCCGCATGGCCTGCTCCGCCCTGCTCGACCACTTCGAGCAGCCGATCAAGCTTGAGCCGCTAACGAAATTTCCCATCGTGCGCGACCTCGCCGTCGATCGCAGCGTGCTCTTCGAGAATCTGCAGAGGGTCAAAGCCTGGGTGCCCATCGATGGCACCTACGATCTCGGTCCGGGGCCGCGCGTAAGCCAGGAGGACCAGGAACGGGCTTATCCGCTATCGAACTGCATCTCCTGCTGCTGCTGCATGGAAGCCTGCCCGCAATTCAACGAGGACACAGGCTTCGTCGGCGCGGCCGCCATCTCGCAAGTGCGCCTGTTCAACACGCATCCCACCGGCCGGGCTTTGAAGCGCGAGCGGTTGTCGGCGCTCATGGGAGACGGCGGCATCCAGGAGTGCGGCTACGCGCAAAACTGTGTAGAGATTTGTCCCAAGGAAATCCCACTAACCACCTCGATTGCCGAAGTCGGTGGCCAGGTTATGAGGCAAGCGCTCGGTGATCTGCTGCGAAAGTGAGTGCGGGTTACGCCTCCCTGCCCGTCTTACTTGGACACGGCCAGGGACGCGCCAAGCCGCGTCGCTACTGGGAATTTGCGTTCCAGGGCCACTCTTCACCCTCCCCAAAACGGCAGTTCTTCGTCATTGGCACCAGGAATCAACAGGTTCCCATCGGGTAACCAACGACAAGTCCCGTAAGTAATGGGGTTTACAACGATTCTTTTACCAGATTGCCGATGTCTGGTTTAGAATTGCAACTCCTCTTGGAGAAACGGGACTTTTCCACAGCCCCAGGGAATGTTTCCAGAGGTGCAAGCGAGAGTTGCAAGAATGATTCGATCCGAATGATGCGGAGATTCACAACGCGAAGTCTGAGAATCCCCAAGCCGCCGCTCGGGCTGGTGACTGCGGCAATCGTGCTCGTGATTTTTGTTGCAGTCGCTTCGCCAGAAGCCGCTTTTGCCCTGCGTCGCGTCGACCCTCACCACCACCACCGCATCCTGCACGCGTTTCGCTTCCGCGGACTCCGCGGCATGCTCTGGAACCCGTTGTTCCGTCCATCGCACGATTCCCTGCTCCGGCAAAATGAAGAGATCAACCGCCTCGATCTGCCTCGCATTCAGGATGACGCTGAGCTGGAGGCGCTCAAGTCCTCTGGTGAACTGGTACCGATTATGGCGACTGAATCTCTGAAGATTGAGCCCAGTCTCGATCCTTCACGCCGCTATTGTCGTCCCTGGACTCGCGATTTTGTGCAGGATCTTTCCGAAGCGTATTACCGAGAGTTCCACGCACAAATTCAGTTGAACTCCGCCGTCCGCACCGTGAAGATCCAGAAGAAGCTCCGTCGTCGCAATCGCAACGCCGCTCCGGCGGAAGGCGACACCGCGTCTTCTCATCTTGCCGGCATCACAGTCGATCTCCAGCGCCGCGGCATGACGATGGAGCAGATGCGATTCGTCGAGCACTATTTGTTTTACCTGAACGCGCTCGGTCTGGTCGAACCCGAAGAGGAGCGCCGCCACTGGTGCTTCCACATCATGGTCTCCGACCACTATAGCGACTGGCGCCAGACGCAGACAATGTTCCCGCTGGCGCCGGTGGAACCACCCGTCACCACGATGACCGCAGCCGACTGAGCCTCAATCTCGAATCGATCGCTTCTGACGCTCGGTGAATCGATGGTTGCCAAAGTTCGGCGGCACAAAATCGTGACCCTGGTCTTCGTTCACCCGGCGTAAGCCGGATTACCTCTAAACAGCCGCCATCCTTGCCTTACAATCCGTCGGCGTACAATCCTTTGTCGTACAATAAAAGATTGCAAAAACATCCCCTAGGAGCACCCATGCGAACTTTGCTGTATACGTTTGTCCTGATCGTCTCGACCTCTCTACTAGGCGCGGCGCAGGCAGGCTCAATTCCTCAAAAGGAGACCAGCCCGCCCGTCCACAAGCCCGCCGCTGCGGCCGATCCCACTGCTATCATCCATACCTCGGCCGCAGCGGCGGGCTGCACACTGTTTCCGAAGGTCGCCCCCATCGGAGTCGAGAACTTCATCGGCCTCGCCAACGGCACCAAGGACTGGACCAGTCCCGTCTCACACCAAAAGAAACACGGTGTTCCTCTTTATGACGGCACCACTTTTCACCGTGTGATCCCCGGTTTCATGATTCAGGGTGGAGACCCCAAAGGCGATGGCACCGGCGATCCCGGCTACGCATTCAAGAATGAGACTTCGCCCGACGTCAAGTTCGATCGCCCGGGGCGTCTCGCGTACGCCAATGCGGGACCCGACACTAATGGCTCGCAGTTCTTCATCACGGAAGCTGCTTATCCCAGCCTGAATGGCGGCTATACCATCTTCGGCCAGTGCGATGATGCGGCCGTTGAAATCGTTAAAGGCATCGCTCGTGTGGGGCGCGATCCCAGCAATGACCGCCCGCTCCGCGCGGTCAAGATCACGCATATTGAAATCCGTGGCGCCGGCGGATCCGCCGCAAAGGCGAAGACGGCACCCAAGCCATCGTCTGACGCACAGAAAACGACGTAGGGACGAGGCGTGCCGCGTCTGAGATGAGGCGCGCCTCGTATCTGCGGCAAAGACTAAAGACCAAGAAGATTGATTTAAGCATCCGAGGAGACGCTTAAGAAGACTATGACCCGCACACCCGGAACTTATGCCGTGTTCGAAACCAGCGAGGGCACCATCGTTTGCCGCTTGTTTGAGAAGGATGCCCCCAAGACGGTCGCCAATTTCGTCGATCTCACCGAAGGCAAGCGCGAGTGGACGCATCCCACGACCCGCAAGAAAACCACTGACCCCCTTTACCACGGGACCATTTTTCATCGCGTGATTCCCGGCTTCATGATTCAGGGCGGCGACCCGATGGGCACCGGTTTCGGAGGCCCCGGCTACCAGTTCGAGGACGAAACCAAAGGTTCTCCGCATCGTTTCGACAAAGTGGGAAAGCTGGCCATGGCCAACGCCGGGCCCAACACCAACGGCTCGCAGTTTTTCATCACTGTCGCCAACACCGACTGGCTCACCGGCAAGCACACAATCTTCGGCGAGGTGGTCGAAGGCTACGATGTCGTGGAAAAAATCTCGAAAGTCGCCAAGAATCGCCAGGACCGTCCCAACAAAGATGTCGTGGTCAAGTCGATCAAGATCGAACGCTGATAGTTTTAATGTTGTCAATGGTTTTAATGTTGTCATCCTGAGCGAAGCGAAGGACCTGTGCAGTTCGCCTACACCCGTAGAATGCCGGGTGCCCAGTCTCGCGCGTTTTCGACACGTGGGAGCATTGGCGCGGCACCCTCTCTCTCCTCCCAATTATTCTTTATAATAATTGGTTCCTTCCCAGCCTTCTGGAGGTAAGTCAAATGGCATCGTTCAATGGACTTCCTGTCCCGTCTCACGGGCAGAAGATCGAATACAGCAATGGCAAATACCGCGTTCCCGATCACCCGATCATCCCATTCATTGAAGGAGACGGCACCGGCCGCGATATTTGGAAAGCTTCCGTCCGCGTCTTCGATGCCGCTGTTGAAAAGGCATACCAGGGCAAGCGCTCGGTAGCCTGGTACGAAGTCTTTGCCGGAGAAAAAGCCAAGGCTCGTTTCCAGAACTGGCTGCCCGACGACACGGTCAGCGCCATCCGCGAATTTCGCGTTGCCATCAAAGGGCCGTTGACCACGCCCGTCGGAGGCGGCATCCGCTCCCTCAACGTCGCCCTGCGCCAGATCCTCGACCTTTACGGCTGCGTCCGTCCCGTGAAGTACTATTCGGGAGTCCCCTCGCCCGTGAAGCATCCCGAGCGCATGAACATTGTCATCTTCCGCGAAAACACGGAAGACGTTTACATGGGCATCGAATGGGAAGAAGGCACGCCCGATTGCGCCCGGCTGATCGAGTTCCTCAACAAAGACATGCTCAAAGGCGGCAAGAAGCAAATTCGCCTCGATTCCGGCGTGGGCATCAAGCCGATTTCCGTGACCGGAACCAAACGCCTCGTGCGTATGGCGATTCAGCATGCTCTCGAAAATAAAAACAAAGCGGTCACTTTAGTTCACAAAGGCAACATCCAGAAGTTCACCGAAGGCGCATTCCGCCAGTGGGGATACGATCTCGCCACCGAAGAATTCCGCGACCAGGTCGTCACCGAGCGCGAGAGCTGGATCATAGACAATAAGGATAAGAATCCCGGTCTGAGGATCGAAGAGAACGCGAACCTCATCGAACCCGGCCTCGAATTCGCCAGCGTCGATTTCCGCCGAGATCTCTACAAAGAGGTGAAGGACTGTCTCGACTCCATCTACGCCACTCACGGCAAAGGCGCGTGGAAGAAGAAGTTGATGATCAATGACCGCATCGCCGACTCCATCTTCCAACAAGTCGTGACGCGCGCCGACGAATACAGCGTTCTAGCCACGCCAAACCTGAACGGCGACTACATCTCGGACGCCTGCGCCGCGCAGGTCGGCGGCCTCGGCATCGCTCCCGGAGCGAACATCGGCGACGGCTACGCTATCTTCGAAGCTACGCATGGTACGGCTCCCAAGTACGCCGACAAAGACGTAATCAACCCCGGCTCGGTGATTCTCTCCGGCGTCATGATGTTCCGCCACCTCGGCTGGCCCGAAGCTGCCGATCTGATCGAGCAAAGCCTGGAGCGCACAATCGAGCAGAAAAAAGTCACCTACGATTTCGAGCGCCTGATGGAAGGCGCCATCAAAGTGAAGACCAGCGAGTTCGCGACCTACATGATCGAAAACATGCGCGTCGCAGTGGCCGCGGACTGAGACGTATCAGGGTATGCCTTCAGACATACCACAAGTCCAAGGCTCGGGAAGGGCACGACTTCAGTCGTGCCGCTGACGGCTAAAAATAATGTGGGCTTTAGCCCTAGAGGGAACTTTTCATGCGCAATAAAGTAACGATCGTAGGTTCCGGAAACGTAGGCGCCACCGCTGCCCATTGGATCGCCTCGAAAGAGCTAGCCGATGTCGTCCTTATCGACATCATAGAAGGCGTCCCGCAAGGCAAAGGTCTCGACCTGCTCGAGGCCATGCCGATTGAGAAGCGCGACTCCGCCATCCTCGGCACCAACGACTACGCCGACACGGCCAACTCCGACATCGTCGTCATCACCGCCGGAATTCCCCGCAAACCCGGCATGAGCCGTGATGACTTGCTGAATACCAACCACAAAATCATGAACGACGTGGTCGGCAAGATCGTGCATCACTCGCCCGACTGCATTCTCATCATCGTCTCCAATCCGCTAGACGCCATGGCGCAAGCCGCGTACAAGATGAGCGGATTCCCGCGTGAGCGCGTCATTGGCATGGCTGGCATCCTCGACTCCGCGCGTTTCCGTTCCTTCATCGCGCAGGAGCTCAACGTCAGCGTCGAAAACGTAACCGCCTTCGTCCTTGGCGGACACGGCGACACCATGGTTCCGCTTCCCCGCTATTCCACGGTCGCCGGAATTCCGATCACCGAATTGATGGACAAAGCCACAGTCGATCGCATCGTGCAGCGCACCCGCGACGGCGGCGCCGAAATCGTCAAGTATCTCAAGACTGGTTCCGCTTACTACGCCCCATCGGCCGCCGCTACCGAGATGGTCGAGGCTATCATTAAAGATAAGAAGAAGATTCTCCCCTGCGCCGCCTACCTCAACGGAGAATATGGCATCCACGGCCTTTTTGTAGGCGTCCCGGTAAAACTCGGCGCCAAGGGCATCGAGCAGATCATCGAAATCAAACTCACCGCGGAGGAAAAAGCGGCCCTCGACAAGAGCGTCGCCGCCGTAAAAGAACTCGTCGCGGTAATCAACGTCTGAGCCCCGATGGGTTATCGCATGGCTTTGGGAAGGGCACGACTTCAGTCGTGCCATAAGTGGCCTAAATCTGATCGGCTTTAGCCGCTGAGGTCAGCGGCCCGCCACAAACCGCAGCCGGCTTCTTCTCTGGATTTCTCTTCCGTGAACGCCCCAGCCTCGCTATAGTGTCTGAGGCCAGCACACAATGGATTTTGATCAGCTAGAAATCTTCCTCGAAGTGGCGCGCCTCGCCAGCTTCTCCCGCGCGGCGGACAAGCGTTTCCGCACCCAGCCCGCCATCTCCTCGCAGATTCGCGCGCTCGAAGAAGAAGTGGGTGCTCGCCTGCTCGACCGCTCCGGAGGCCGCGTCTCGCTCACCGCGTCCGGCAAATTCTTCTTCAAGTACGCCGAGGAGACGCTGGAGCGCCGCAAGACCATCCTCAACGAGATCGCCGAAACCGAGCGCGTGCCTCGCGGCGAAATTGTCGTCGGAGCTAACGAAGGCACCTGCCTCCACATCTTGCCGGAGGTGTTCGCCCAGTTCAAACGCGACTATCCCAACGTCGCCGTGAACATCAAACGCTCCGACTACGCCCGGATTCTGGATTCGATCCTCGAGAACGTGGTCGACTTCGGCGTGGTCTCGCTGCCCGTGAATGACAACCGGCTCGAAGCGCAGATGATTCACCGCGACGAACTGGTCGTGATCACAGCCCCGCAGCACCCGCTCGCGGCCAAGAAGAGCGTCACCGTGGCCGAGGTTTCTACCTATCCGCTCGTCCTGCCGAAACTGGGCCACACTCGCGACGCACTCGATGCCCTGTTCTATGACCATCACTTGAAGCCGAAGCTCGCCATGGAGCTCGATTCCAGCGAACTGCTGAAGCGTTTTGTCGCAGCGGATGTCGGCGTGGGATTTATCGCACGGTCGAATATCGAGGAGGATATTCGAGCCAAGGCGCTGGTTGCCATCACACTATCCGATGCACAGATTCGGCGCGACCTGGCGCTCGTGTTCCGCAAAGACAAATCCCTCAGCCGCGCCGCCAAGGCTTTCATGGACATTGCGGCCAGGGAAAAGAATTTTCCCACGTCCGCGACCGGGAAACGACCCAAATGAACGATCTTGTAAGAAACGAGGTCGCGCATTTCGTCCTCTTCTTCTGCTTGCTCGTTTCCGCTCGCGCAGCCCAGAAGCCGTCCAATGCAAGCAGCAGCAAATCTGCGTCTGCTGAACCTGCGAAGCTCATCGCGCTGAAAGTCACGGGGACGACACGCTACACCGACAAAGAGATTCTCGCCGCCAGCGGCCTCGAGATTGGTCAGCCCGCCGCCGACGGAGATTTCAAAGAGGCGACGCAACGCCTGGGCGATTCCGGTATGTTCGGCGAGGTCGCTTATTCGTATTCCTCCTCGTATTCGTCTAAAGGTGGCGCCGGCGTGAAGCTCGACCTGCGGCTCGCCGATACCGACAAGAGCAAACTGGTTCCCGCCCATTTCGAAAACTTCGTCTGGTTTACCGACGACGAACTGCTAGCCGCCTTGCAGCGCCGCGTTCCGCTTTTTAAGCAGTTGCTGCCGCTCACCGGCAATCTTCCGGACCGAGTTTCCGAAGCCCTGCAAGCCATCCTCACCGAGAAACATTTTCCTGGGCGAATCGACTTCCTGCGTGAGGGAGACCCGTCGGGGGGCGCGCTGCATGGAATCAATTATCACGTCGAGGAAGTCACCATCCGCATTCGCGGCGTCGAATTCCCTGGAGCTTCTCCGGAGCAGACAGCTCTGCTCACAACCGCAGCGCATCGGATCATCGGCGAGCAATACGGACGCTCCAGCCTTGCGGCCGCCGCTAAGTTCGACCTGCTGCCGGTTTACCTGCAGCGGGGATATTTGAAGGCCGAGTTTGGGTCGTCGGACGCGCGAGTAGTGCCTCAAGAAGTGTCTCAACCGGCTCCAGCGGCGGATGCGCAGGCGTCCACCGAAGTTCAGGTCGATGCCATCGTGCCGGTGACGCCGGGCAAAGTGTATACAACCTCCAGCGTCGATTGGAAGGGCAAGTCTGCCCTCACCGCCGCCGAAGTCGCGCCTTTGATCCACCTCCCGCCCGGCCAGCCCGTCGATGCGGTGCGTCTTCTGCGCGACATCGAGAACGTGGGCAAGCTTTACCGCAGCCGCGGCTATATGATGGCGCAGATCAAGCTCGACGCCCAGTTCGACGACGAGAAAAGTACCGTGCACTACGACCTCAAGATCGTCGAAGGCGACCTCTACAAGATGGGGGAGTTGGAGATTCTGGGACTCGACACCCAGGCCAAAGCCCGTATGCTGGCCGCGTGGACGCTCCGCGAAGGTCAGCCTTACAGTGCCGACTATCTCAAGAAATTCCTTGCCGATACCGGTCAGCTCCTTCCCCGCGGCGTGCAGTGGGCCGTGACTACCCATGAAACGCCGGACACGAAGGACAAGACCGTGGAAGTGGAGATCCATTTCAAGCAGCAGTAACATCAACAACCGTGCGTTGTAATGTAAAAGATAGTGGCATCGAGATGGTGTCGTTGCAATTGCGAGATCAATAATTGTGAGATCATAGTTGTGAGATCATAGACCGTGCACTTTTAAACGAGCACCCCGTGTCACAGGAGGGGAAGAGATGAAAGTGAATCGAATTGCGGCTGCGGTTCTTGGAATCCAAATGTTGGTTGGGCTGGCGGCGGTTCCGGCGCTGGCTGCCGGCAAGAGCCAAACCTTTACTGGCGAAGTGAGCGACGCCATGTGCGGGGCGAAGCATGAAATGGCCGGCAAGGCTGCCGATTGCACGCGAGCGTGCTTGACGCATGGATCGAAATACGCACTCGTGGTCGGAGACAAAGTCTACACTCTGGAAACTTCGGATCAGGCCGCTCTTGGTAAGCTGAGCGATCTGGCGGGAGCGAAGGCCAAGGTGACCGGAGAACTGAATGGCACCACGATCGCAGTAAAGTCAGTAGCCGCAGGATCCTAACCTCGGCGGTGGCTCGCCAGCTAGTCTGAAGGCTGTTCTGTTTGGTAAGGACACGGCTTCATCCCTACGGCCGGACATCGCCGAACTAAGAATCGTTCTTTACTCGGATGAGAACGTCAATAAAAAGCCGGCGGTCAGCCCGCCGGTTTCCTTTTGTCTCCGCAATTCCCGTTACTGCTGCTGAGTCGGTTGCTGGGTCTGGTCCCCGCTATCGTCGCGGCGCTTCAGCGTCGGACGATCGTCATCCCCGCTGTTATCCGTGCCGTTACCGGTTTTGTCGCCGGTTGAAGTCCGGCGCAGGCTCGGTTTGGTCCCATCCTTCTCTTCCATCACCTTGTGCCGGTTCTCAATCATAGCCAGCCGCGCTTTCACGTCGTCAAACTCTGAGGTGGTAACGATGTACTGCGCCTTTGCCGGAAGAATCGTCGCGATCTCCTTTTGCGACGCCGCAATGCGGTCGGGAGTCTGCGGGTGCGAAGCGAAGGCCTTGGCGATTGTGCCCGGCTTCTTCTTCTCTCGCGCCTGAATTTTTTCGAAGAAAGTAATGAAAGCCTGCGGATCGTATCCCGTCTTATACATGTATTGCAGGCCGAGATAGTCCGCTTCCGCTTCGAAATTACGCTGGAACTTCATGAACGTGAGCGGCAAGCCCAAGCCCGCTGCCTCGTAGATTCCGTAGCCTATGCCACCTCCAACGAAGATCAGAGGAATAGTGGCGATCTGCGCAATATTTGCGCGCGTCATCTGACGCATCCCGTGGCGCGCGCAAACGTGCGAAATCTCATGCGCCATCACGCCGGCCAGTTCCGCTTCTTCGTCTGCCGCCAAAATCAGTCCGGAGTTCACATAAAAAAATCCACCTGGGAGCGCGAACGCATTGACTTCATCCGAGTCGATGACCTTGATGGTGAACGGCACCTTCGCGTCGGAATTGCGCACCAGGTTCTGGCCGATCCGATTGACATACTCGTTCACAACCGGGTCCTGAACCATCTTCACGCTGTTCTCGACCTGCATCGCATATTGCTTGCCCATCCTGATTTCGGTTTCGAGCGAGTACCAATCGCCCAGGCCGCGTCCTCCGACGTTGCGGTTGCCGATGGCGTCCACATCGTCCTCACCGCCGTCGTGTTTGACCTTGCTGTCGGGAGGTTCCTGGATGGGAGGCGGCCCGCTGGGAGCCGCATCGCCGCCGGAGTTGGTGCTGGAACTAGAGGTCGAGTCCGCCGGCGGAGCCGGAGTGGTGCTTGCCGGGGGATTTTGCGACGGCGTTGCCCCGGTTGTCGGTTGCGCGGGCGGGGCGCTCTGGTCCTTTGCGGTCGGTGCTTGCTGTGTTTGCTGCGACGCCTGCGGCGGCGCGTTCGGCGTCTGGGAACTTTGATCCTGCGCCAGCGCGGGCCCCGCCATCAGCGCCAGTACAGCTAGTAAACTCAGGGAGATCAGCGATTTACGGAACGGCATTTGGATACCCCCGCAGAAACCCGGTCGGTTGCCACCATTATACCCCCGATAGCAAGTCGGGCCGACAGACTTTTTCTTCTAGTTGGACGCCTCTTGATGCCAGAAAGTTACCCGCTATTTTCACCCAAACGTGGCGGCCGGGGCTCGGTCTGTATGCTGAGGCTCCGTTCGTATCAGGAGATGCCTTCAGGCATGCCGAAGTGTCAAGCCATCAAAGCGCCTTCAGGCGCTGTGGGCCGGAAAACTGTCATTGTCTGAACCACCACCGCGAGCTCGCTTTTCGTTTCCTCGTCGCCGGTGTACTATGGCGCGATTTTAGAAAGAGGAATCGCACATGCTAAGCCGTCGCAGCTTCCTGTCGTCGTCGCTCGCGTCATCCCTGGCGGTGGGCGTCAGCCTGCCCTGGCGCGGAAATTTATGGGCCCAACTGGAAGCGCTGCCGTCGAAGCTGCCCGACCGTTCCCTGTTCGAACAGAACGAAGACGCCTACTGGCGCGAACTACGCCGGCAATTCCTGATTCCAGCCGACGAAATCTACCTGAACAACGGCACCGTGGGCTCAAGCCCAGCGCCCGTGCTGCGCGCCGTGTTTGAAGGCTATGAGAAGTGCGAGAGGATGAACGAGGCTGATCCCGAAGACTATCCCATCTGGGGCTACGGCGCTTGGAACGAGTTTCGCGATCCGCTGGCCGCGTTAGTCGGCTGCCACCGCGACGAGCTAGCCCTGCTAAGAAACGCGACCGAGGCCAACAGCTACATTGCGAACGGCATCGACCTGAAGCCCGGCGACGAAGTCCTAATGACCGACCAGGAGCATCCCGGAGGCGAGCACCCATTTGATTTGCGCGCCAAGCGCTACGGCATCGTGGTGAAGAAGGTCACGCTGCCGAGACCGGTAGAAAATCCCGCGCAGGTGCTGAATCTAGTCAGCGACGCCATTACTCCCCGCACCCGAGTTTTATTCTTCAGCCACATCACCACCTTCTCCGGAGTAGTTCTGCCCGCCAAAGAATTGTGCGCGCTAGCCCGCGCCAAAGGCATCATCTCCGCCGTCGATGGAGCCCACGTCACCGGAATGATGCGCCTGAACCTGCACGATCTGGGCTGCGATCTTTATTCCTCCAGCCCGCACAAGTGGCTACAAGCGCCCAAAGGCTCGGGCTTCCTCTACGTGCGCGACGAAATGATCGACCGCCTCTGGAACACGATCGCCACCGAAGGCTGGGACGACCCCAAGCTCCGCGCCGAACGCTTCCAGCGCATAGGCAGCTCCAACGTGCCCGCCCTTTGGGGACTGCGAGCCTCGATTCAACTAGCCAACGACATAGGCATGGACCGAATCGAACGCCGTCACCGCCAGCTCTGCGACTACATTCTAGCGGCCACGCTAAAGCGCGGAGCGCAATCGTGGACTTCTCCCGACGCAACCCTGCGCTGCGCGATAGCCACGGTCAACGTGCCGCCGTTAGTTCGTATGGACCTGGAAAACTGGCTCTGGAAAGAAAAGAAAATCCGCATAAGAGGAGGCGACCCAAACAAGCTGCGCCTCTCCACGCCCTACTACTTGTCGAAGCAGGATATAGACCGATTCCTGGATGCGTTCGACGAGTATAAAAAATCGAAGGCATAGCAAGTGTGGAGATAGCAAGTATGGAGATAGCTCGTGTGGGGACGGGCGACTCGCCCGTCCAAGCCGAGCGCAGCTCGGCTCCGCCGCGACGGCCCTGTCCATTCCTAGGATATGAGCAAGCGCCATTGCTGACAGCCGAGAGCTCGCCCTACGTCCAGCGAAACCAGCGCAGCGCCAGAACAAACGACACTCCACCCCAAACCGCAAGCACCAGCAGCCGCCCCGATTGCGACCCCAGCGAAGCGCCTTCGATGATCGTGGCGCGCAGCGCGTCGTTGAGAGCCGTCAGCGGAAGCATTTTGATAAACGGCTGCGCCATCGCGGGAAATCTCTGGTAGGAAAAGAACACGCCGGAGAAGATCCACATCGGCATCATGACCAGATTGATCAGGCCAGAGACGCTTTCGATTTTCTGTGCGCGGCAGGCGGTGAGCAGGCCGACACCCCCAAAGCTTACCGCTCCGAGCGCTCCGAGCAGAACGACCGACAAGATCGATCCCTGCACCCGCATATGAAAGACGAGCACGCCGAAACCTAACAGCAGTCCGACTTCAATCACCATCAGGATGAGCCGGCTGCTGGTTAAGGCCAGAAGAAAATCGCTGCGGCGCATGGGCGTGGCGACGAAGCGCTTCAGCAATTTGCGCTGGCGCATTTCGACGAGAGCGAAGCCGACTCCCCACATGCCCGAGTTCATCAGGTTCATACCAAGCAATCCGGGAATAAGAAAGTCGATGTAGCGCGACCCAGGTTCACTGGAAGATTGAGAAGAAGTGGCAACCGCATCTTTGCGTCCAGCGGCGGATTGCAACGCGGCGTCAATCTCAGCGCGCGAGAGCACGCTCTCCGGCCGCGCGGGATCGTAATAGTACGTGTAGCTGCCATCGGCATTGGACTCGATCACGAGATCGAACTTGCCAAAGTGGAAGGCCTTGAGCGCCACCTCGCGATCGAGCACGGTGGCTCGGATGGTGGAACTTTTATTAGGCGGGCCTTTATCGGGCAAAGTCTTATTGGACGAACGTTGATCGGACGAACGTTGATCAAACGAGCTTTGCAGCATGGCCAGCGTTTTCTGCGCGCCAGCACTGTTAATCACGGCGACCCAGGTGATGTCCGCGGGCTTGTTGCGAAAGGCTATGCCCAGGCCTGCCGCCAGCAGCAGCGGAAAAATAAAGACCCAGAATACGACTTCAGGTTCGCGCTTGAGTTCGAGGATGCGAGCCCAGAGCAGATGACGGTATCCCGACCACCGGCCATTGCGGCGATGGTAGTCAAGAGTTCCGTGAGGCGTTCCGCCGCGCGATCCGCGGGCGCTCTGCGGCCTCCGCTTCCCGTCGTCGAGTATGGGCGCGTTGGTTTCCATGGTTGCCATTCAGTCTTCTCGCAGGTGTCGGCCAGTCAGTTGCACGAAAACATCTTCGAGGCTGGCTTGGCGCGTGCTCAGGTGTTCAAGTTGTCGACCGTCGCGCGTCAACGCATCCAAGAGAGCCGGAATGGTAAGGTGCGGCTCCCGGACACTGAGGCAGACGGTAGAATCCTCGCGCCGCACCGACTCTACGCTCGGCAGCGACCGCCAACGACCGAGATTGTTGTCACTTTCGTCGTTACCGCCGTTCTTACTAACTTTGAACTCGACCACATGGTGACCACCAAGCCGGTCGATCAAGTCGGACGGAGTGCCCTCGGCGATGATCACACCGTGATCGACAATAGCCAGCCGATCGCAGAGGCGCTCGGCCTCGTCCATGTAGTGCGTAGTAAGCAGCGCAGTGCCACCCTTCTGCTGGAAGGCGCGGATGATATCCCAAAGCTGACGCCGGCTTTGTGGATCGAGTCCAGTGGTCGGCTCGTCAAGAAAAAGGATGCGCGGATTACCGACCAGCGCGGTGGCCACGGCCAGACGTTGCTTCTGACCGCCGGAAAGCTTGCCGACCCAGGCGTCGGCTTTCTCGGTGAGTTCGAGATCCTCGAGAACTTCAGCGGCGGGGCGCGGTTCGCTGTAGAAGCTGGCGAAGAGTTCGATAGTTTCGCGAACGTTGAGTTTTTCCGAGAGCCGCGTTTCCTGAAGCGAGATGCCGATCCACTCCCGCAACTGGCGCGGGTTGTCGTCCCAGCCGTGGCCCAGGATGCGGACTTCGCCGGAAGTCGGCGTCAGCAGACCCTCGAGGATTTCAATGGTCGTGGTCTTCCCTGCCCCATTCGGGCCGAGAAGTCCGAAGCACTGGCCGGCTTCAATTTGCAGACTAAGGCCGCGGACGGCTTCCACTTTTCCGTCGTAGGTTTTGCGCAGGTTGGTGCACTGGACTGGAGACGCCACTTGCAGATTGTAGCGTAGCTTTCGGCTGCTTTGTGGAGCTGCGCTGTGCTGAACCCTTCGACTTCTCTCAGGGCAGGGTCCGAGGGCATCTATCCCTAGTGATTCTTTCAGGGTCGATGGTCTGTTGTCGGCATCGGCGCGCCGCCTTTTGCATCCTGCCACAGAATCGCATTCAGCTTCTTGGCGTCGTTGGCATCCGGCCTGGAAAAATTCATCTGCGACGATTCCTTCGCTCCCGCGGCGCTCTTTTCGTTCACTCTGTAGATCAGGCCGCTGCGCAGATTCTTGTCGTCAACCTGATACGGCGGTTGCGTCCCCAGGCCGGAAAACAGCGGCGCCATCAGCGGAGCGTGCGCGTCGAACAGGTTCATCGGTGGGAGTCCGAGGAGAGCTTCCATGCTATGCACGACACTGACCGTTGTGTAAAAGTGATGATCGACAAACGCCTGCGGCGTTTGCGGCGCATACTTGCTGATCACCAGAGCGGTAGATCGATGGGCATCGATGTGATCGGCGCCGTCCTGCGCGTCGTCTTCGAGCACGAAGATAGCGGTATCGTCCCAGTAAGCACTGTGCGAAACGGCATCGACCACGCGGCCCACCGCGAGATCGTTATCGGCGACCGAGGCCTGCGGCGTGGGCTTGCCGGGCCGCGTGCCTCCGGTGTGGTCGTCGGGCAAATAGAGCAGGATGAACTGTGGCAATTCTTTTGCGCTGCCCCTGGCTTTCACAAACGCGTCAAATTCGCGCAGGAACTCGTCGGCGCGGAGTTGGTCGGGATAATCGGTTTGGAAATCTGGAAATAGCGGATCGTAGTGATCGCGCAGCGCGGCTTTAGCGGGACGAGTGCGTTTCATCTGCGGAATCGCCCACGGCCACGGACTCGGGCCGCCCGGCGGATTCCCGACGTTCGACGGCAGAGGCTCGCCTTGATTGATTTCGGCCACCGGGCAGGTCTCCGTGGTGGACCATGGCAATCCTGACGTTGGCGATTTCACTCTTTCGTTCTTGCACCAGACGGCGGCGATGAATTCTCCGTAGATGCGATAGCTAAGGCCGCGGCGGGCCAAGTTGTCCCAGAGAAAGCCCGTGGCCGGATCGTCGACATCGGGGATTCCCTGCTCCAGCGGAAATTCGTCGGCCACATTGCCGCCAAAGTCATAAGTACGCTCTTTGCCGCGATAGGCGATCGGCCACGTCTTCTCGTTGTAGTCGCTGGTGGTGGCGGCGGTCGACCAGAGGTGGCCGTCGCCGGAAACTTCTCCGCTGTCGTAGAAGTTGTCGAGCACTCCGAACTGCAGCGCCAGCTTGTGTTCATTCGGGGTGATGTCTTTGCCATACATGGTTAGTGATGCGTCGCCATCGCCGGCGGGTAGGTCGCCGAAAATCTGGTCGTAGGTGCGATTCTCTTTCAGCACGTAGATGATGTGGCGGATGGGATTCGTTCCGCCGCCGAATTCAAACTTTCCGCCATCGGAGAGGACCAGATTGTCTTCTTCCACCTGGTGCGTATAGGCAGCCAGATTCTTGTCGATGTCCGCGAGGCTTAGGCGCTGGATGGAGCCGCCGATCAGAGTCGGAATGTAGGGGTGCTCTTTTCTTTTGCGGTCGCCCTTTAAGCTGTTTTGCATGTTGTTGGGGCCGCTGCTTTCGCCTTTGGCGGTGGCGATGAGTAGGTCATTACCAGCGATGGCTAGGGCTGTGGGATACCACTCGGTGGGGATGAAACCTCGGGCCGGCGCCAGATGTCCTTCAAGCCCAACGGTCCCATAGCGGGTATCGAATACTGCAACGGCATCGAACGATCCATTCGCGATGTAGATATGTTCATCATCCCTCGAGATGGCAATGGCTTGAGGAACAGCCCCATTCATTTGCAGGGTGAATGCCCGCACCACTTCTCCGCCATCAAGGTTGACTGCGACCACCTTGTCGGCATTGCTCAACGCAACATACAGAACAACTTCATTGGGGCTCAAAGCCATCGCAGTAGGATGCGAGCTAGAGGCGATGGGATCATCGGGCTTCATGAGGTCCATCCAGCGTGCAACTTTGCCGGTTTCAAGATTCAGTTCCGCTACGCCAGACTCATTCCACAGACTCACCCACGCTTTGGTCCCCGCCCTGTTGGTGATGACCGTGTATGGATAGGTTTCTGGAATATAGCGGCTGCGACTAAGGTCGAACGCCTGCAGGATTTTCCCGGAGCTTGTATCGAGGAGGATGGCGTTGTCCGAAAGATTATTGGCGATGAGCAGGCGGTCGCCCTTCGCGCCAGGAAGAACGGCGAATCCAGCCGGGTATGGCAGCGCGGTTCCGGCCGGAGTTTCGCGCAGGCCGGAGGCGACTTCCTTACCGTCGGCGAGACGCTGCGGCGCGATCTTGATGAAGCGCTCGGGAGTCACTTCTCCGGCATCGAACTTGTACACCGCAATTCCGTTGCCGGCGTTCGGCGGCTTCTCACCGGTGGGGTCGGTGATCGAGCCCATCGACGCATACAGATGCTTGCCGTCGGACGAAAAGGCGAGGCCAATGAAATAACTTTGGTGCGTGGAGTACTCGTCGCTCAGGCGATCGTCGGGAAAGTCTCGGAGCTGATTGTTGCTCAGATCGAGAATGGCGATCGACTGGCGCGCACCCGACTCCTCGGTGCCGTATCCCTGATTGAGCAGCGCGGCGTAACGGCCATCGGGGCTGAGCGCGATGGTCGCGGGAAAGCTGTTGGTACGGCCGAGATAGCCGGGGACGGGCAGGGTCAGGCTCTTGCTGGTGGGAAGATTGATGCGGCGCGAGCGGTCCGCGCCGCGTGCGACCACGAACACGACCAGCAGCGCGGAAACAGTGCAGAGGGAAACAACGCCAGCTTTTTTCACGACTTTTTTCACGAGTGGTGGCCTCGGAAGGGTTTTATCATCCGGGTCGTCGGTCAGGCAAACGGAGATCGCTCTAGCGCGACGACTTCTCTAGCGCGCCGATTTGAAGATCGCGAATGCCGCGCCTTGCGGGTCGGCAATCACCGAGAAGCGGCCGACTCCCTCCATGCTCATCGGCGGGAGATATAACTTCGCGCCCATCTCTTTCGCTTTACTCGCCGAAGCATCCACGTCGTCGACCTGGAAGTAGGCCATCCAGTGCGGCGGCACTCCGGGTTGGCGATAGGATGCGGGGGGAATGCCTCCGATGAAATGCTCACCATTTTTGATATGCAGATAGCCGGAAGGATCTTTTGGGTCGGTGATGACCTGCCATCCGAAAAGACCGGAGTAAAAATCGGACGCGCGTTTTACGTCCGGCGTGCTCAGATCGGCCCAGCAGAGCGCGCCGTGGACTCCGGCAATTCTGATTCCAGTGCTTTTCTTCGCCTGCCAGACGCAGAATACGGCGCCGGTGGGATCGTGGAGGATTGCCATGCGGCCGGCATCCATAACGTCGAAAGGTTCCGGACCAAGAACTTCGCCGCCCAGTTGCCGGGCCTTGGCGACGGCCGCGTCGGCGCTCTCGACCGTGACGTAAATCTCCCAGTGCGGAGGAACGCCCCGCGAACGCTCGTCGGGGCGCAGAGTGAATCCGGCGGCGGCTTCACGGCCTTGGAGTTTGAACACGGTGTAAAAATCGTTCGGGCCGATCGGACCGTCATTGGCCTCCCAGCCGAAAAGCGAGCCGTAGAAGGTCTTCGCAGCGTTCTGGTCTGAGGTATGCAATTCAATCCAGCAGAAGGAGCCGGTGGGGTTCTTATCAATATTTGTCATAGCATGTTTGCCATAGCGCCGGAATTTTACACCAAGTCTGGGCGCGCGTTGTCAACGGAGACGAATGACGACAATTACGGTATCTAGACGAAGTTAGCGCAGGTTCTTCCCCGCCCAGTCTTCAACTCGAGCCAGCGCCTTGTTCAGGTTCTCCAGCGAGTTGGCGACACTGAAGCGCAAATACCCTTCTCCATATTCACCGAACGCCGTGCCCGAGAGGCAGGCGACGCCCGCTTGTTCGAGTAGCGCGTCGGCCAGCTTCTTCGACGGCCAGCCGGTCTTCGTAATGTTGGGGAAGGTGTAGAACGCGCCTTTGGGCCTGCGGCAGGAAAACCCTTTGATCTGGTTCAGGCCGGCGACGAAAACATCGCGGCGATGTTTGAACTCCGCGTTCATTTTGTCGACCGAGGACTGATCGCCGCGCAGCGCGGCAATTCCGGCAACCTGCGTGAAGCTGGCGGTGCAGGAGTTCGAGTTGGTCACCAGGCGCGTGATGGGCACGGCCAGATCGGTCCGCATCACGCCGTAGCCCAGGCGCCATCCCGTCATGGCGTAAGTTTTCGAGAAACCGTCGAGCAGGATGGTCCGCTCCTTGAAACCGGGCACACTCATAATGGAGAAGTGGTCGCCTTCGTAGAGGAGGCGGCTGTAGATTTCGTCCGACAGAACGAGAATGTTGCGGTCGCCTATAGCCTCGGCGATTTCCAGAACGTCTTTTTTTGTAAGCACGCCTCCGGTCGGGTTGTGCGGCGAGTTCAGGATGATCAACTTGGTGCGATCGGTAATCAACGAGGCAAGTTCGTGGACATCGACAGAAAAGTCGCGGTCTTCGCGGAGCGGAATCGGGATCGCCTTGCCGAGCGAATAGTTGATCATGGACTCGTAGATGGGGAAGCCGGGATTGGGGTAGATGACTTCATCTCCAGCATCAATTAATGCCAGGATCGTAAAGAAAATAATTGGCTTGCCGCCTGGAACTACAACCACTTCTTCGCTCGAAACCGGGACTTTGCGAGTGCGGCTGACGTAGTCGGCAATGGCCTGGCGCAGGTCGGGCAGGCCGGCGGTGGGACCGTAGTGAGTCCATCCCATGTGCAAGGCGTCGACACCGGCCTCGATGATATTGGACGGCGTGTCAAAGTCGGGCTCGCCAATTTCGAGGTGAATAATATCCTTGCCCTGCTTTTCGAGGACGCGGGCGCGGTTCAGGACTTCAAACGCGGTTTCGGTTCCCAGCCGCGACATCCGGCTGGCAAGACGCAATTCGTGCTGAGTTATGGTGGGCATAGCGGCGATAGAATTATAGCGCTTTACGGTTTTAATGGAGAGCCCGTCGCTCCACCGGAATGGAACTATTCCGAAATCGTGCTCTCTTCGCTCTGCGCCCGCAGAATGCGATCCACGGAATACGGCGCGCGCTGGGTGGGTTCGTGATAGTGGCGCACCTGCATTTCTCCGAGCAGGCCCACGGCGAGCATGTTCAATCCCGCCAGTAATAAAACAGCCGAGAAGATCATCAGCGGACCGTGCTGAGTCATGACGTCTGTGTGGTAGACGAGCTTGTCAAAAATCAACCAGCTGGAGATTCCGCATCCGGATAGAATGCTGAACATTCCTAAAGTGCCGAAAAAATGCAGCGGACGGGAAAGATACTTGAGCAGGAAACGGATGGTGATGAGGTCGAAGAAGACGCGGAAGGTGCGCGAAATTCCGTAATGCGAAGCGCCGCGCTCGCGGTTGATGTTCTTGATCGGAACTTCGACGATGGACGCGCCGTGCCACGAGGCCAGCGCCGGGATGAAACGATGCAGCTCCCCGTAAAGTGGAATCTGACCCAGGATTTCGCGGCGGTAGGCTTTGAAAGTGGTGCCAAAGTCGTGGATGTCCACCCCGCTCAGCTTGGCCATCAGCCAGTTAGCGCAGCGCGACGGAAAGCGGCGCAGCCAGAAATTATCGACGCGATTCTTGCGCCAGCCGCTGACAATGTCGTAGCCCTCGGCAATCTTCTCGAGGAACAACGGAATGTCCGCGGGATCGTGCTGCAAATCGCCGTCCATGGCGATGATGTATTCGCCGCGGGCATGGTCGAATCCGGCCGCCAGGCCGGCGGTCTGGCCGAAATTCCGGCGCAGCTTGACCACGGTCACGCGGCTGTCAACGGCGGCAATCTCTTTCAGCAATGAGAACGTTCCGTCATCGGAGCCGTCATCGACCAGCACCATTTCGAAGGTCTCGGCGCTTGCTTCCATCACGGACTTGAGCCGCGCGTAGAGGTCGGTGACGTTCTCCTGCTCATTGTGCAGGGGAACTACGATTGAATATTTGAGCACAGTGATTTTATTATACGGCAGCGGGGCGACGGTTTCGAAGTAACTTGTGAGGCGCAACTTGTGTGGGGCACGACTTGGCCGGGATTCGATCTCGACTGCTCCCTGTTCCCGAAAACCCCCAGACCGGGGCCCCTCCGTTTCACTCGGCGCTAGTTCTTAGTCGACGTTAATCGTGAACGCAACTTGAATCACTCCCACAGTTGCCGTTACCGTCACAGTTCCCGTGGTCAGAGGCGCCGTGTAGCGGGCTTCAGCGATTCCCTTTGGGCTCGTTATCGCTGGATCAACCGAAAAACTGCCCCCAGCTCCTCCGTCGCTGAAGGTCACGGCAACCTGGGACGCGACATTGCCATACTGGTCTGTGACAATCACCGCCAGCTCCTTCGGCGTGGCTGCTCCCGGTTGGACGGTCTGATTGTTGCCGGAATAGATGTTGAGAACCGCCGCCGGTCCGGCCAGCACAGTCTCTTTGAAAGCCGCTGGGGTCAGCCCTGACACGGACGCGGTAATACCGAGCGCGCCCGCAATCGTACCCGTGGTGTAAGAGGTACTGGCAATGCCGGAAGAATTGGTGGTTGCAGTTGGCGAAGAGAATGTTCCGCCGGCTCCTCCGTCAGAAAAGCTGACCTGAATTCCCACGAGTCCGTTGCCCCCGGCGTCTTTAACCTTGACTTCCAGGGGATTGGAGAACTGCGACGCCACCGGTGCCTTTTGCAAATTTCCCGAGCTGATGGACACGGCCGCAGGCGTTCCATAGGTTGCCGTCTCTACGAAGGTCGTGCTGGCATATCCGGGACTGGACGCGGTAATCGTGTAGGTCCCCGGTTTAGCGGGCAGAGTGTAGGAAGTAGTGGCGGTCCCCGTGCTGTCGGTAACGGAGTTTGGATTCGAGAGCGAACCAGCTCCTCCGCTCACTTTGAAAGTCACCGGAATGCCGGGCGTCTGAATCGGGCCGGTGTAGGGATTCTGCAGCGCCGCCTGCAAGGCCACAGGCAGCGTTGTGTTTATCGCGCCGGTCTGGTAGTTGCCTCCTGCGGCCGAAAGACCTGGCAACAGGCCAAAGACGGTTAACTGGGTTTGGCCATTGACGTACACTCTGCCATCGGCCACGATCGGCATCTCGAAGTGGACCGCCGGACCGAGTTCATCACGCGAACCTGCCATCGTGCTGTTGTAAAACTCGTTGGCAAGATTGGTGGCGTCAAAAGCGTAGAGATTGACGGTGGGAACCGATACATACCAAAATATCGCATCGGTCGCACCATTGGAGGAGACAATGCCCCCTTGCGGATGCCCTGTCACCTTCGGGGTTTGCGAGGTCGGCGTCAAAGAAAGCTGGCCATTGCTGAACGAATAGGCCAGCACCGGGGTGTCATAAGCCCCAAGATACACAGTATTATTCCAGTAAGTTAGTCCGGCGTGAACCTCTCCTAACACGGGAGCGTCTAACTCCTGCGGGATCTGGACGTCACCGATGGAATTGTATTGACCGAGGTCTTCCTGGTTCAGCAGGTAGACCGTCCCGTTCTTATCGACCGCGACTGCGAAATTGCCTTCGGGCGCCGGAGGCAAAAGCGTAATCCCGCCGGAACTAACATCGAGGTCGTGAGTTTGAAAATACTTCTGGTTGTAGGGTGTGAAGTAGTCCACCAGGTTCATGACGCCATCGCCCTGGTTAAATTTCAGGACGCTATCTCCATAGTGGCTTCCACCGTTGTCCACATCGAATAGACCATCTCCAGTATTGGCGTAGACGTTACCAGCTCCATCCCCCGCGAGTCCCGCACCCGACAACCACACTGCCGAAGCCTCGACATTAGGAGAAGCGTCGAACACTCCAACCTGCTGCAGCGTCTGATCGTCGTAAGCCATGACCCAGCCGTTTTCCGTCTTGACATTGCAGCCGGGACCGCCAAAACCGATGTAGATGATGCCGTCCTGCTCCAGCAGCGCGGGGCGCTCCTGCTGGTATCTGTCGATGAAGGTATAAAGCTGGTTGTCGATTGTGACCGAGCCGGTTATGACCACAGGCCCGCCGAACAATTCCGCTCCCGTGCCCAGATCCAAGGCATGGAGCCTGTGGACATACGCGCCATTCTCCAGGGTAACGGCCACCACATAAATGGCATTCTGGGCCGAGTCAATGACCGGCGTTCCCTGGATGCCGAACTCTGTGTAGTACGTGATCTTGCAGAATTCATCCGTCGTCGGAACAGTGGTGACGCCATTCGCCGGATCGAGAAAATTCACATACCAAAGCGGCGATGCATCAGGGCCCTGATTACTATCGGCATCGAAGGCGTAAACGCTGTCATGCATCGTGGCAACGTACACCACGTTGTGCGTGGAATTCGTCGCCGGAATGAAAACCCCCGGAACATAGAGCGGCTGGGCGGGCATTTGTCCATCCAGGGGCTGGGTGAAGAGCTTTCCGAATTGCGATGCATTGACGTTCGCCGGAGTCAGCATCGTTTCAGTAATGTTTTGACCGGTGCGGGAATTGTCGTAATGCTGCGTCAAGACTGGGGTCTGGCCGAAGGCCGGGGAAATGCAACGGAGGAGCAGCAGAATAATAATTACCGTACCGGTGAACGCGTGCGAGGAGCCGAGCGAGCGCGAACGAAAGATGCGCGGATCGGACGATGGGATGCGGCCAAAAACCGAAGGCTCAGCACCGCGCATGTTTCCACTGGCACTGGATATGTTGCAGCCCATGTTAGCTCCAAAGATTGACTTAACTCAAAACGGTTGGATCGGGGGAGAAGAATCAACTTTCAGCCAACAATGAGGCTAATTTTACCCCGGATTGCCGTCGAAGGCAAAGACTTTTGCTTTTGGGTTGAGTCCCCGCCGGGGGCCGGCGACGTGCTTGCCAACCCCAGCATTAGCCGCGAGTTACCGGCAGCGACGGATTCGGCCTACCACGCTAAAAACAGGTCGTGGCGACCGTCTGCAGCGACGTAAGATTGATGCGATTCCCTTTGGCATCGCGACTCTCTCTGGCGTTGATCAGGACACCCTTGACCGCCACCCTATGTCCGTTTTGGCTGGATGGGTTGAAAACATCCACACCCAGCAGTTGGTACCGTTGCTTGCCCGGCGGGGTCGCCGCTGCCGCCTTTAAATCCGCCGACGATGTAGCCTGGATCTTGGCGAGGACAGGATCGCTGCCGTTGCTCAACATCCACGTGCCCGAGGTGTTCTGCTCCAAACATCCGACGACCTCTGAGGTAGTCAAGACGTTCCGCTCGCGAGGCGCTTCCGGGTTGGCCAGGTTCTGGTCGTCGATGGCGTACTGGATAAACGGGGTGAACATTTCATCCCAGCTCTGGTTCATTTCGCGAAAGTACACTTCTTTTTCCGGTCCTGGTTTTTCCGGCCCTGGGTGGTGCGCGGCGCCGGAAGCGTCGTGCCCCATGTGGTGCAGCAAATTATCATTTCTCAGCGAATTGTCATAGTGTGCGGTGACCACCAATTTGCTGCCTGCCGGCAGCTTGAGTGGCGGATCGAGTTCATAGGCCAGCTGCCAATGAAAGTCGTATTTCGGAACGGTGAGCAAAGTTTCTTCGCGCCCGTCGGGATAGACGACCTGGTACTTGAAGTCCTTGCCTCGGAGGTGCGCGTGCGGTTGCAACTGGTAAATCGTCACCGGTTCGGTGTAAGCGGTGATTCCAATCACTTCATAATTTGCCGCGTAAGGCGGAATCGGGGGAATCGCCACACTGGTGCCCTCGGCTTTCTCCCCCGGAGAATCCGTCAGCAGCTGCTTGCCGTCCGCGATCAGAGACTCTCCCGAGGCGGGAACCCGAAACAGCTGATGTTTCGGTGGTTCCCGCCGGAACCAAAAGGCTACCCTCGTCTGATCCTTTTCCGGCCTTCCCGTGGTCTGGTAGTGGATGTTGAAGTTGAGGTAATAGTTTTTGCCGCCCTTCAGCAGCTTGGCGGTGTCGTCGCCGTACATCTCGAAAGTCGTGCCCGGCGTGTACACGCCCAGCATGTCGTACAAAGCGGAATTTCCCGGAGCTGTAACGGCAAAGTGAGTGTTCAGGCCGTTCGAAAAGCCGAGCTTTCGTGCGACCTGGTCAAGTTTATCGATGTTATCGGGCGTCACCCCGTCCGGTAAGGCCAACTCGGTGATGGCCATATGGTGCACAACGGCGCTGTTGCCCGGCACCACCTGCATAGCGGAGATCCACTTGTCTTCGGAGAGCGATACCTTGGCCAGTTGCCTGATATAAGGAATTTCACCCTGGGCCGGCAGTTGAATCTCCGGCAACGAGATGACAAGATCGGGCGCGAGTCCCTTCGGGTGCAGCCAGCCTTCAGCAAAAGTTGGCGAGGGCGGCAGGTCGGCATCGTTCCCCTTAGGGGCGCCAGCCTTGACCCACGCAACCAGGGAGTCGATCTCCTGCTGGCTAAGCCGAGCATCGTTGCGGAACTTCACGCTCCGCTTCGGATCCGCCGGCCACGGCGGCATCGCGCGCTGCAAGACCTGTTCCTTGATCGACTCCGCAAAAGGCCGGGCGGTATCGTAAGACAGCAGCGACACGGCCGACCCTATCTGGCCGGGGCGATGACAATTCACGCAGTGCTTGAACAGAATCGGCGCCACTTCCTTACAGAAAGTGGGCGCAGGGGCATCGGCTGCGGAAGCGCTCGCCAGGAAGCCCAGGGCAAATGCGCTGAGCGCGCCAGCACTCCAAATCAACCGTCTGATGGGTCTCAACATTCGTCAATGCGACAGCGGCAATGTGCCATGTCCGAAACTGGGATTTCCATTCTTGCTCACAATCACTGATTATTGTAGCGTGAGCTAGGGAAGTGGTTCGCTCTATTCCCACAGCGCTGCCGATCCAACGTATTGCTGGGTCTTGCCGAGGGTCAATGTATGTACAAAGTGTTTCACGTGAAACGTTTTGTGCTGGCGTACTTGTACATATAGTGATATAAGTACATCATGAAGAAACGAAAACCGGCGAAGAAGCGGCGAAAGATTGCCCGGGTGCGCGCGTCCGCCGACCGCGAGAAACTTCCACTCGAACTGACCTCCGAGTGGCGAAAATACTACAAACCCCTCAAGCAGCCGGTCACGCTGCGCCTGGACGCCGACGTTCTGGCCTGGTTCAAAAAACAGGGCCGGGGCTACCAGACGAGGATCAACCGCGCGCTCCGAAAAGTGATGGCGGAAGAGAGAAGGAGCTAGCTCTAACGGCTCCCGGTCGCGAGAAGCGCAGGAAGTGTGTCCCCCGCTCAAAGGCGCAAGCGGCCCTGACAGCGATAGGGTGGTAGCCCCGGCAGGAATCGAACCTGCATAGTCAGTTTAGGAAACTGAAGTCCTATCCGTTGAACGACGGGGCCACACGAAAAGGTGGAGAAATCAGGTTAGCAGGTTGAGAAATCCGACGCCAAACCTGAAACCCCATAGTGTCATCCTGAGCGAAGCGAAGGACCTCTGCATCGCGGCGTTCCGGTACATAGGTCCTTCGCTTCGCTCAGGATGGCAGCCGGAATTCATTTTGCGAACGTGATCCCGTTCCGCAAACGTGATCCCGTTCCGCCGCCGACGAAATGGACGATCTCCAGCCGGTCTCCGTCGTGCAACGGAGTCTGCGGCCATTGGTCACGCGGTACGATCTCGCGGTTCAGTTCGATGGCTACGCGATCCGGCTTCATGCCGAGTCCCTCGACTAAAGCACCCAGAGTTTCGGCGGACGAGATTTGGGTTTCGCCATTGATGGTTAGGTTCATTGCGATCAATTGTCGCATTTTGCGCGGTCGTAAGGTCAAACGCTGCCCCAGCCCCTGAACGGGCTATCAAAGTGGAAGCGTTGCGGCATCGCTAAAGCGATGCCCTGATACGAAGCGGAGAGTGCACTGGTTCAAAGGTGATGGAGACGCCCGTTCCCACGTAATCTGCTCCGAGCGCGTGCTATACGGCGGCGCGCAACTGGAACTTGCGGGTGGCAGTTCGTCCCTCGAAACTCGCTTGCACGAGCACCGAGGAATCAGCCAGCGACTTTTCATCCACCTGAACGCGCATCTCGGCGCTGCCCTGGGCGTCGGTGAGAACCTGCGCATAGTAGGGCGCGGCGTCTGGCCGGACGAAACGGAGCGTGAGGCGCGCGCCGGCTACCGTGGCGCCTCCATCGGTAACGCGGATGTGCATAGTCAAACCGCCGCCCGAGTGCACCGACCCGGCATTGATCCACTGGAGGTCCAGCTCTTTTACCGTCGCAAGCGTTTCCGGCGAATCCCGCTTGTCGAGGATGGAATCGAGCTTGCCATCGCGGATGGCGTCGAGCACCTCGCGATGCAGCTCGCGCAGTATTTTTTCTTTATCCTGATCCTGAGTATCGCTGGAGCCATAAGGAATCGCCCGCTTCCCGACGCAGCGGCCGCGCACGAAGACCTGAGTCTGCAGCAGGTGCTCGCCTTCGCGCGCTTCGCTCTGCACGTGGTAGATCGTGTCTTCGTGCCGAATGTCGGTATTGAATCCGAAAATCATGCGCTTCAGGCTTTCCCCGGTCCCCGTCGTCAAAATGAAGTCGAGACAGGTTGTTCGGATGAAACTAAGGTGAAAACTGGCTCGTGTCCTAATTTGACTATTGGCGTTCCGCCTCGCTATTCCCGTTTAGTCATGGTGGAAATAAAAGAGGTTCCCGTCCAGATCCTCCACGGTGAACTGCCGTAATCCCCAAGGCTTTTTTTCCAGAGGATCCACGATGTTCGCACCTGACAACTTCAGTTCCTGGTACGACGCATCGATATCTTCGGCGAACACCCAGTGAACGGCGGGTTCGAACGGCGGCTGCCTCTTCCGAAAGAATATCGCCGCATGACCGCGTGACACGGCCCCAATCTCTTTGCCTGGATAAAGCCATCCAATCTCAAAGCCGAGCGCATCTCTGTAATGCTGTTGTGCGCGTTCGACATCGGCGACCGGCAGCTCCGGCACTGGCTGGCCAATTGAGCTCGTTTTCTCTTTTGCGCCCACAGAGTTTTCCTTTCTGCAACAAAACCGCCCACGCGTCAAATCAGGACACTACCGAAAGCTGGGTTGGCTTGACACTTCTGCCAGCCAAAACTAATCTGGAACGTTTACCATTACTCTTGGCGCAGATTATATATAGCTCCTCCTATGCCGGACAATTATTTCGCTCGCTACCTGCCTCTCCTGATGCATTTCGGCCTGGCCACGGCCCTTGCGACTGTGATTGTGCTCCTTTCATGGCTGGTTGGGCAACATAAGCCGGGTCTGGCCAAGATGTCCCCCTACGAGTGCGGAGTTCAGCCACTCGGCGACGCTCGGGGACGATTCTCCGTCAAGTTCTATTTGGTTGCCATGCTCTTTGTATTGTTCGACGTGGAAGCCGTTTTCCTTTACCCCTGGGCGGTCATCTTGCGCGAACTAAAGATGTTTGGCTTCTGGGAGATGATGGTGTACGTCGCGATCGTGATGGTCGGCCTCTTCTATGTGTGGAATAAAGGTGCGCTCGACTGGGGACTGACGGCCGTCAAGCGGAGCGATTACTGATGCCGCTCGCTTCCCCCATCACCGATATTGAGCAGTTGAAGTCGCATCCCGCCTTGGCCTGCCTGATGGCGGGTAACGCCTCGCTGGTACAGGCGGTGAAATTCGATCGCGATGAGCTTACCATCTGGATCGCGAAGGAGAAAATCCGCGAAGTTTGCGCGATCTTGCGCGACTTTGCCGATTGCCCCTTTAATTATTTGTGCGACCTCACCTGCCTGGACTGGTATCCCTCAGAGCCGCGGTTTGAAGTGGTTTATCATCTGCTTTCGATTCCCCATAAAGAACGGGTGCGTTTGAAGGCCCGGCTTGACGGTTACAGCCCGGCGATTGAATCGGTCACCTCGGTTTGGCCCTCGGCCAATTTCTACGAACGTGAGGTCTTCGATATGTTCGGAGTCCGCTTTACCGGACATCCCAACCTGCAACGCATCATGATGCCCGATGACTGGGAAGGCCATCCTCTGCGGAAGGACTACCCGGTGGAAGGTTACCGGTAAAAGTCAGACATGACGCAATTCCCCGCCAGTGTCGCCGAGCCTGATCAGGATAGTACCCTCATCCTGAACATGGGGCCGCAGCACCCTTCCACGCATGGAGTGCTGCGCCTGGTGCTGGAAATTGACGGCGAGACGGTAGTGCGCCTGAGGCCGGAGATCGGCTACCTGCACACGGGCATCGAGAAAACCTGCGAGGCCAAGTTCTACCAGCAAGTGGTGCCGTTGACCGATCGCATCGATTATCTCTGTCCCCTGACCAACAATCTCGCCTATTGCCTGGCGGTGGAGAAATTGCTGGGGCTGGAGATTCCTGCGAAAGCGCAGTGGATGCGGGTTCTGATGAATGAATTGACCCGCATCAATTCGCACCTGGTCTGGCTGGGAACGCATGCCATGGACATCGGCGCGTTCACCGTCTTCCTTTATTGCTTCCGCGAGCGCGAAGACATTCTGCGCTTTTTCGAGATGGTCAGCGGACAGCGGATGATGACGTCCTATTTCCGCATTGGCGGGTTGGCGCTTGAGCCCCCGCTGGGATTCTTTGAAAAAGTCAAGAAGTTTGCCGACCGCTTCCCCGGGAACGTGGACGAATACGAAGGCTTGCTGACGGGCAATCCGATTTTCACGATGCGCACCAAGGGCGTCGCTTACCTGAGCACGGAGGATGCGATCACTCTGGGCGCATCCGGTCCGACGCTGCGCGGCAGCGGGGTCGACATTGACCTGCGGCGCGATGCTCCTTACAGCGGCTACGAAAATTTCAAGTTCAACGTGCCGGTGCGCTCTGAAGGCGACGTGTTTGCGCGCTACCTGTGCCGCGTGCAGGAGTTGCGGGAATCGATTGGCATAGTGCAGCAGGCGCTGGCGGGAATGCCGGAAGGTCCCGTTAAAGCCGATGCGCCCAAGGTAGTGTTGCCCGACCGCGAAAAGATGAAAACCCAGATGGAAGCCCTCATCTATCACTTCAAGATCATCACCGAGGGCTTCGCGGTTCCGGCGGGCGAAGTTTACCAGGCGATCGAATCGCCGCGCGGCGAGATGGGATATTACGTAGTGAGCGATGGAACGGCCAAGCCCTATCGGGTGCACATGCGCGCTCCGTCGTTTGCGAATCTGCAGACGCTGTCGAAGATGTGCGAAGGTCAGTTGATTGCCGACGTCATCGCCGCCATCGGAAGCATTGATGTGATATTGGGAGATATCGACCGCTGATGCGTTTCTCCGAAGAATTCGAGGCTCGCTTCGCCGAGATGATGACACATTATCCGACCAAGCGCTCGGCGCTCGTGCCCACGTTGCTTTATGCGCAGGATGAAGTCGGCTTTATGAGCGACGCAGTCGTTACCGAACTGGCGCAACGGCTCGATCTGACCGAGCTCGAGGTCCGCAACGTGATCAGTTACTACTCGATGCTGACCACCAAACCGCGCGGAAAATATAACGTGCAGGTGTGTACCAATATTGCGTGCATGCTTCGCGGCGGTGAAGAACTGCTTGAACATTGCGAGAAGAAGTTGGGCATCGGGCTCAAGGGCACCACGCCCGATGGCCTTTTTTCTCTGGAAGAAGTGGAATGCATCGGCGGGTGCAGTTGGGCTCCCGCAGTGCAGGTAAATTACAACTTTCACGAGAATCTGACGAACGCGAAGATGGACGAAGTGTTAGACGAATATAAGAAGAAGGGAACGCAGTAGAGAGTTGAATCATTGATTCATTGAGCCATTGAATCATTAATGACTTAATGGCTCAATGATTCAATGGCTCAATGACTAAATGGCAACTCTCACTTCCCATCCCGACGAGATAAAGGTGATCTCGAAGCGCTTTGGACAGGGCGCTACGGACATCGACCGCTATCTCCAACTGGACGGCTACAAAGCCGTGCAGAAGGCGCTCGCCATGCAATCGGACGCCATCATCAATGAAGTAAAGAACTCGGGCTTGCGCGGACGAGGCGGCGCCGGCTTCAGTACGGGAATGAAATGGTCGTTTGTCCCGAAGCAATCGGCCAAGCCGAAATATGTGCTCTGCAACGGCGACGAGAGCGAACCCGGCACCTGCAAAGACCGGCTGATTTTTGAACAAGATCCGCACGCGGTAATTGAAGGCGTCATGATCGCTTCACTCGCGGTCGGCTCCCATACCGGATACATCTACATCCGCGGCGAGTATCGCTATCTTCTCGTCATCATGCAGAAGGCGCTGAAAGATGCCTACGCCAAAGGCTTTCTCGGCAAGAACATTTTCGGCAGCGGATACGATCTCGACATTTACTGGCACGGTGGAGCGGGCGCCTACGAGGTCGGCGAAGAATCGGCGTTGATGGAGTCGCTCGAAGGCAAGCGCGGCATTCCGCGCATACGGCCGCCGTTCCCTGCCGTGGTTGGCCTGTGGGGAGGCCCGACGGTCATTAATAACGCGGAGACGCTCGCCGCTGTGCCGTCGATTATTCTGGGTGGGGCGGATTGGTACGCGAAACTGGGCACGCCGAAAAATGGCGGCACGCGTTTGTTCTGCCTCTCGGGAAATCTCAATAAGCCGGGCGTCTACGAACTGCCGATGGGCTATAACCTCAAGAAGATGATTTATGACGTCGGCGGTGGAATTCCCAACGGCCGCGAATTGAAAGCGGTGGTTCCGGGAGGATCGTCAACCCCTGTGCTGTTGCCGGAGGAAATCGACGTCGCCATGGACTTTGATTCGGTGGCCAAGACCGGGTCGATGCTGGGATCCGGCGGAGTGGTGGTGCTCGACGACACGCAATGCATCGTGAAGTTCGCGCTGCGCACGATGAAATTCTACCGGCATGAAAGCTGCGGCTGGTGCATCCCGTGTCGCGAAGGTACGGACTGGCTGGAGAAGACCTTGATTCGATTTCACGCCGGCGGCGGTGTAAAGAAAGACATCGACAATATTTATTACCTGTCGGAAAACATGTTGGGGAAGACATTCTGTCCGCTCGGAGACGCGGCGGCAATGCCCACCATGGCATTCGTGAAAAAATTCAGAAAGGAATTTGAAGATCATCTGGACGGGAAGCCGTGCCCATTTGAAAAAGCAGGCGCAATCCCGGAGCCGGTGATGGCCGGTTGACATTGACCATGAACACCAATACAGGCGCCACGAGCGGTATGGAGATCGACAAGGCCACTCTGCTGGAAGCTTTGCGCAGGGGAGAAGAAGCTTTTCTTCACAGCATAGCCGGAGTCAGTGAAGCCACTTGCCGCCTGCGGCCGGCGGAGAACCGTTGGTCGATCCTCGAGTGTGCCGAACACGTGGCCGTGGCAGAAGAAGTCATGCTCGGGTTGGTCACGGGCAAAAGGAAGACGCGAAATGCGGAAGCGCCTAAACGCGACGATCGCATTCTCCGAAGCGGCACCGATCGCAGCATGCGTTTTGATGCTTCCGCTCAATCGCGACCACGAGGCCGTTTTTCCACGCTGGCCGAAGCCGTAGCTCATTTTCAGGCAGTACGTAAACGCACGCTTCGCCTGGTCGGAGAAACCACGGATGATTTGCGTGCGACAGAAGTCGTGCATCCCCATCACGTAGTCGGCGTGATCAGCACTTATGAATGTCTGTTACTGATGGGAGCGCACGTGCAAAGGCACGCTCTGCAGATTGAAGAAGTGGTTGAAGAAGTAAAGAACAGCCCGGCGTCCGGACAAGTGCCCGCACTTAGAGTCTAGAGTATAGACATTCATGGCCGACACACCGCAAATCGTAACCCTCACCGTTGACGGAAAAAAGGTCACAGCCCCCGCTGGCTCGCTGCTGATCGAGGCCTGCAAGAGCGCGGGCATCGAAGTGCCCTCGTTTTGCTACTATCCCGGGCTCTCGCTGCAAGGCGCTTGCCGCATGTGTGTAGTAAAGGTCGAGAAGATGCCCAAGCTGCAAACCGCCTGCACGACAGTGGTTGGCGAGGGCATGATCGTTTCGACTGATAGCGACGAAGTGCGACAGGCGCGCAAGGGGATGGTCGAATTACTGCTTGGCAACCACCCGCTGGATTGCCCGGTGTGCGACGCCGGCGGCGAATGCGAACTGCAGGACATGACGTTCTCCTACGGCGCCGCCGAATCAAAGTTCATCGAGGCCAAGAACCATCGGGACGAGCAGCAGTGGTCTCCCGTGGTGTACTTCGACCGCCCGCGCTGCATTCTGTGCTATCGCTGCGTGCGCATCTGCGGTGAAGGCATGGATGTTTGGGCGCTCGGCGTGCAGAACCGCGGCGTCGGTTCGATCATTGCTCCGAATATCAGCGCGCCCGATCAAGACGACCATCTCGACTGCGAAGAGTGCGGCATGTGTATCGACATCTGTCCGGTCGGCGCGCTCACCTCCGGCGCCTATCGCTACAAAACGCGCCCGTGGGAAATGAAGCACGTGGGCACGATCTGCACTCACTGCGGGGACGGATGCAAGACCACGCTGGGCGTGCGCCGCTCGGAAACTGGCATGGAGATTGTCCGTGGCGACAACCGCGACAAGAGCGGGATCAACGGCGATTTCCTCTGCGTCAAGGGCCGTTACGCTTTCGACTTTGCCCATCATCAAGAACGCCTAACCCAACCGCTGGTTCGCAAGGACGGCAAACTGACTCCCGTTAGCTGGGAAGAAGCTTTTGAGCTGATCGGCAAACGGTTTCGCGAAGTTCGCGACACCGTTAATGGCGAGGTTAATAAAGACGGTCACGGCGGAAGCGCGATCGGCGTCATCGGATCGAATCGCACGACCAACGAAGAGAATTATCTTCTCTCAAAATTCGCCCGCGTCGTGCTCCGGACGAATAACGTCGATCATCATCGGACAGCAGATTTCCCTGCCCTGGCGGCGGCGCTTCATGGCAAGCCCGGCAAAACGGCCTCCATGCGCGATGTGCTCAACGCGCCCGCGATTTTGCTCATCGGCAACGACCCTACCAATCAGCATCCGCTGCTGGCCTGGCAGATTCGGACGAACGTGCGGTTGCGACGTGCGCGGCTTTACGTCATCAACTCCGCACCCATCAAGCTGCGGCGGCAAGCAGCGGGATTCGCGCTGATCCCGGCCGGCGCGGAAGCGAAAGCAGTCGCATTTCTCGTCGGCGACGATTCCCTGCTCGATTCGCTGGTCGATTCCCAACTCGCCGAAAGCCTGACGCGCGACGCCTGGATCGCGCTGCGAGAGAAAATCCGCGGCGAACAGAACCTGGTCATTGCCTTCGGTTCTGAACTACGCGGCCATGACATCGAGAAATTGGTGAGTTTCACTTCGACACTCACCGGGGCCAAACTGATCTGCCTGGGTGATTACGCGAATTCGCGCGGAGCCAGCGAAATGGGCCTTTATCCCGATCTTCTGCCGGGATATGAGCACGTCGCGAGCACTGACAGGTTCCAACAGGAATGGGGTAAGCTGCCGACGGAAAAAGGCCTCACCCTGCCGCAGATGGTGGAAGCGGCGAAGGCCGGCAAACTGAAAGCGCTCTACGTGGTGGGTTCCAATCCGGTCGGCCGTTTCGCGATCGATCCTTTTGTGTTCTCGAAAACTTTTGTCGTGGTGCAGGAGATGTTCCTGACCGAAACTGCGGTCATCGCCGACGTGGTTTTGCCGGCAGCGAACGCGTACGAGAAAACGGGAACGTACACGAATACCTGCGGCGATCTGCAGCTGGTGAAGAAGGCGGGCGAAGTCACCGACACCAAGCCGGACTTCGAGATGATCGTGCGCATTGCCGACGCCATGGGCTTCGACGTGCGCGGCCTGGTGCGGTTCGGGAGCGGGACGCACTCCGACATGGGCCAGACTCGCGGCGCGCAGTCGGGCGAGGCGGATCGGCACGCGGTGTGGCTCGAAGCGCACAACCTGGAGCCGAAAATGACGCCCTTCGATCCCATCGCGATTTTGGATGAAGTGCAGCGCGTGGTTCCCGGGTACGATATTTCGCGAGTCAATCTGATGGCCGGCAACGATCAGCATCTCGAGATTGCGGAAAGCGGAGCGGGCGCGATTCAGGAAACTGACTTGATCGTTCCGGCCAATGATGACTTGTTCAGCTCGGGGACGCTCGGACGGTATTCCAAAACCTTGAATGCGGTTTACGAAAATAAATCCGCAGACTCGGAAGTCGCGGCTGACTAGGAACGCACCGGAATCCAGGAAGATCAAAGAGCAAAGATCTAAAGGTCTAAAGATCAAAACCACGCGGGCGAGGGCGCCCGCGTCACACGAGAACAGGTTGAGCATAACGGCGTTCGTTATCATTTCGCTGGTCAAATCGGTTGCCGTGGTCTTTGTTCTGCTCACGGCGGTGGCGTACAGCGTCTGGCTGGAGCGAAAGGTCTCGGCACACATCCAGAATCGCTGGGGACCCACGCGGGTTGGGCCTTTCGGCCTGCTGCAACCGCTCGCCGACGGCGTCAAATTCATCTTCAAAGAAGATTTGACCGAGCCTCACGTTTACAGGCCGCTCTACATCGCGGCGCCAATCATTGCGCTGGTTTTTGCCATTACATCGATTTCGGTGATCCCGTTTGGCAACTGGGTTGACATAGGCCCCTGGGGGACCTACCTGCAGATTACCGATCTGAACATCGGTCTGCTGGTGGTTCTCGGCATCACGTCGATGGGAGTGTACGGTGTGGCGCTGGCCGGTTGGTCCTCGAACAACAAGTACTCGCTGCTCGGCGGCCTTCGCGCTAGCGCCCAGATGATCAGCTACGAGGTTTCCTTGGGCCTGTCGCTGGTGGGAGTCGTGATCATGGCGGGAAGCCTCAGCTTGCGCGACATCGTGGATGCGCAGGGTGGTGTGTTTTGGGGTTTCATTCCGCGCTGGAATATTTTTCACGGGCAGACGCTGGCGTTTTTTATCTACCTGATTTCCGCCTATGCCGAGACCAACCGCGCACCCTTTGATCTACCTGAAGCCGAATCGGAATTGGTGGCGGGATACCACACCGAATACAGTTCGATGAAATTCGCCATGTTTTTCATGGCCGAGTACTCCAACATGGTAACGGCGTCCTGCGTTGCGACGCTGCTATTCCTAGGGGGATGGCACGGGCCAATCTTTGGTCCGCCTATTTTGCAGGCGCTGATGCCGGTGTTCTGGTTCTGCCTGAAGGTTTTCTTTTTCATGTTTTTGTATGTCTGGGTACGCTGGACAGTACCGCGCCTTCGCTATGACCAGCTCATGGGGTTCGGGTGGAAGTTCCTGCTGCCTCTGGCGGTGGCGAACATAGTGTATACGGCGTTGGTGGTGGCCTGGAGAGCTTAAAGGCAGTTGCCAGTTGCCGGTTCTCAGTTCCCAGTTCGGACCTAGTCTTACTGAGAGCTGAGAGTTGAGAGCTAAAGACAAATGCTTCACCTGATCTTATTTCTATTCTTCGGAGCGATCTGCGTGGCGGGGGCCGTGAACCTGCTGGTGCAGAGCCATCCCATCAACAGCGCGCTGTCGTTGATCGCAGTGATGGCTTCGCTGGCGGCTGAGTATCTTCTTTTGGGCGCGGAGTTTGTCGCCGCGGTTCAGGTGATCGTTTACGCGGGCGCGATCATGGTGTTGTTTTTGATTACCATCATGCTGCTGAACGCCGGAAAAGAAGAACGCAGTAAAGGAAGCCGCGTCGCGACCCTGGTCGGAGTTCCGGGAGTGACGATAGGGGCGGTGCTGGTTGCCTGGACGCTCATCGGCCGGCGATCCACCACGCACTCGGTGACAATCGGCGCCCTCTGGGGAGCTCCCAACAATATTGCCCGGCTTCTCTTCCACGATTTTCTGCTGCCCTTCGAAGTCACATCGGTGCTGATCCTGATCGCGATTATGGGCGCGGTCGTGCTCGTCAGCCGGCCCGAGGCCGTGGCCCGCGGCCCGAGAAAGGATGGGTAATGGTCCCACTTTCCTACTATCTGGTGTTGAGCGGAATTCTGTTCGGGTGTGGTGTGCTCGGCTTCCTGATCAAGCGCAACATCATCACGATTTTTATGTCGATCGAGTTGATGCTGAATGGCGTGAACCTTTCGTTCGTCGCTTTCGCCGCGCAATGGCACGCGCTTAGCGGGCAGGTCTTCGTCTTTTTCGTGATGGTGGTAGCCGCGGCGGAGACCGCGGTGGGACTCGCGATCATCATTGCTGTCTACCGCACACGTGAAACTTTGAATGTGGATCGGGTGAACCTGCTTAAGTTATGACCGCGTCGACTCTTAATCCGTCGCTTAATCCGACTCTTAATCCGTTACTGTGGATGATTCCGATTCTTCCGCTGGCCGGGGCGGCGATCAACGGTTTCTTCGGGCGGAAATCGTCGAAGAAAGCGATTTCAACCGTCGCGCTGGTGTTTAGCGGCGCGGCGTTTGGGATTGTGTTATGGATTGCCGCCGGCTTCTCATCCGCCTTAGCTCCTTACTCCGACCCTGTGGCCCACTGGATCCGCTCGGGGAGCTTCAGCGTTGATTTCGAGTTTTACCTCGATCAGTTATCGCTCGTCATGTTGCTAGTAGTCACCGGCGTCGGCTTTCTCATTCACATTTATTCCGTCGGTTACATGTGGGACGACGATGGATATTACCGCTTCATGGCGTACATGAACCTGTTCATGTTCTTCATGCTGACGCTGGTGCTGGCGAAGAATTATCTGGTCATGTTCATTGGCTGGGAGGGCGTCGGCCTGGCGTCGTATCTGCTGATCGGTTTCTGGTTCACGAAAGACTCGGCGGCGTCGGCGGGCAAGAAGGCATTCATCGTCAACCGTATTGGCGATTTTGGATTCCTGATTGCACTTTTCCTGATGATCAAGCATTTCGGATCGCTCGACTTCACCCGAGTCTTCGCGGCGGTGCAGCCGCTCTCGTCGGAAACTGCAGGCGCGGGGCTGCTCACGGCGATCGGTTTGCTGCTGATGCTTGGCGCGGCCGGCAAGTCGGCGCAGATTCCTCTTTATGTCTGGCTGCCGGACGCCATGGAAGGCCCGACTCCAGTCTCGGCCTTGATCCACGCGGCAACCATGGTGACGGCGGGCGTTTACATGGTGGCGCGCTCGCACATGATCTTCGAGCGCGCACCCATGGCGATGACGGTGGTTGCAATTACTGGGACGCTCACCGCTTTGTTTGCGGCGACCATCGGCATCGTCCAGACCGACATCAAGAAGGTGCTGGCCTACTCCACCGTCTCGCAGCTTGGCTACATGTTCATGGCCTGCGGCGTGGGAGCGTTCTCCGCCGGCATCTTCCACCTGATGACGCACGCGTTCTTCAAGGGCCTGCTGTTCCTCGCGGCCGGTTCGGTAATTCACGGCGTCGGCGGCGAGCAGGACATGCGCAAGATGGGCGGCCTGCGCGTTTACATGCCCTGGACATTCATGACGATGGGGATCGCAACCCTCGCCATCGCAGGCATTCCGCCGCTCGCGGGCTTCTGGTCGAAAGACGAGATTCTTTGGCAGGCCTATAACGCTAGCTGGGTGTATTGGCTGATCGGAGTGATTACCGCGTTCATCACATCCTTTTATATGTTCCGGCTGATGTATATGACATTCGGCGGCGAGTATCGCGGCGGCGCGGTGCAAAAAGAAGCCGCGCACGGGCACGACGCTCACGCTCATGACGATCATGCTCATGGCCACGGAGAGCCGCATGAGAGCCCCTGGGTCATGCTGGGGCCGCTCGTCATCCTGGCTGTGCTGTCTTTGATTGGCGGATTCGTAGGCTACGGAAATCGCTTCGAACATTTCCTCGCTCCCGTGTTCCAACAAGGAGCTGACGTAATCGCGCAGGAAACCTCTTCCGCGGCGGAGAAGAGCACTGAGTATCTGCTCATGGCTGTTTCCGTGAGCCTGGCTGCGCTCGGATGGCTGCTGGCATATCTGCTCTATAGCCTCCGCCCGCAACTGCCCGCGCGCATCGCCGCCAGCCTCGGCAGGCTGTATCAGGCAGTCGCCAACAAGTACTACATCGACGAGCTTTACAACGTGCTGTTCGTCAAGCCGCTGCTCGACGGATCGACCACAATTCTCTGGCACGGCATCGACCAGGGAGCGATCGACGCCGCCGTCAACGATTCCGCCGACGCTGCGCGCCACGTGTCTGACAACCTGCGCCACATGCAGTCCGGCAATTTGCGCTCCTATGCCGGGTGGGTAGCCGCCGGAGGCGCAGTCGTCATCGCCTATATGGTCTGGATGGGAGTGCGATGAATATGGGTTCGATGAATAACACTCTCGACGGCCTCAGTCCCATCATTCTTTCGCTCGTGACCTTCATTCCTGCGGCGGGCGGGCTGCTGATTCTCCTGATCCCACGCCGCGACCGTGACATCAAGCTGTTTGCGCTGGTTATTTCGCTGCTCGCATTTGTCGCCTCGCTGCATTTGCCGGTGCATCTGCATCGCGATCACAATCTGTTCAAGTTCGAGATTGACAAAATTTGGATCGCCAATCCCAACATTCATTACCACATGGGCATTGACGGAATTTCCGTCTGGCTGGTGGTTCTGACCACGTTTCTCACACCCCTTTGCGTGCTGATCTCCTGGACTTCAATTCAGGAGCGGGTGAAAGAATTCTTCATTCTGCTGCTGCTGTTGGAGACGGGGTTGATTGGCGTCTTCACTTCGCTGGATTTGTTCCTGTTCTATTTCTTCTGGGAAGCGACGCTGATTCCGATGGCGCTTCTGATCGGCATGTACGGCCACGGACGCAAGGTCTACGCCGCGGTGAAGTATTTCCTGTTCACGTTCATTGGCTCGATGTTTATGCTGGCGGCGATTCTGTGGCTGTATGCGAAAACCGGCAGTTTCGATTTTGTCGTCATCCAAAACGCAATTCGCAGCGGCAGCGTACGCGGTTTCGAAACGGCCTCGCTTTGGCTCTTTCTTGGCTTCTTCATAGCCTTTGCGGTGAAGGTCCCAATCTTCCCTCTTCACACCTGGCTGCCCGACGCGCACGTGGAAGCGCCCACCTCCGGATCGGTGCTGCTCGCCGGCGTTCTGCTGAAGATGGGCACCTACGGCCTGCTGCGTTTCGATGTTGGCCTTTTTCCTGAACAGGCGCACCGCAACGCGCCCTGGATTATGGTGCTGGCGCTGATCGGCATTATCTATGGCGCGCTGGTCTCGCTGGTGCAGCCGAACATGAAAAAGCTGATCGCCTATTCTTCGGTCAGCCATCTCGGATTCGTCGTCCTTGGAATCTTCAGTTTCACTACGGCTGGTTTGAACGGGGCCGTCTTCGTCATGCTGTCGCACGGAGTCGCCACCGGCGGCCTCTTCATGCTGGCGGGCATTCTCTACGAACGCCGCCATACTTACGAGATCACCGAGTTTGGCGGATTAGCGACACCCATGCCCAAGTACGCCACATTTTTTCTATTCACTGTTCTCGCCTCGATCGGACTGCCGTTGCTGAACGGTTTTATCGGCGAGTTCCTGGTTATGAGCGGAGCCTTCCAGGCGCGACCGATCTATGGAATCCTCGCCGCGACCGGCGTGATCTGGAGCGCCTGTTACCTGCTCTGGATGTATCAGCGCGTCTTCTTCGGCAAAGTAACTCACGAAGTTAATAACACGCTGCCCGATCTCAATCTGCGGGAGAAATCAGCGCTTGCTCCGATTGCGGTTGCCGCTCTGGTGATGGGCGTGGCGCCGCTCGTCTGGCTCAACGCGATCGATCCGGCGGTGCAAAGATACGCTCCGCCTGCCTTCCAATTTGTCAGCAAAATGGTGGGCCAATGATGCTCTCGTTAGCGCACTCCCTGCCGGCTCTGCTGGCGCAGGCGCAGGTTTTCCAGCCGCCGCCGCTCGCCGACTACATGCGCATCCTGCCGGAATTAGTGCTCTCGATCTTCGGCATGTTGATCATGGTTGTCGACCCGCTGCTCGATCAAGAGCGCAGCCATCACTCGCTGGGCACAATCGCACTGATTGGCGCTCTGGCCGCGCTGGCAGCGACGGTCTGGACGACGCAGTACCCCGGTACCGCCTTCTGGAACATGGTGCGTGTGGAAGGCTTCAGCGTCTTTTTTCACTTCCTCGTCATCGCGATTGCTGCACTCTCCATCCTCAGTTCTTTCGAATACTTAAAAGTCCAGCGCATCCGCGCCGGGGAGTACTACGGGCTCATCATGTTCGGCACGGTGGGCATGTGTCTGATGTCTTCCGCGCTCGAACTTGTGCTTATTTTTATTGCTCTCGAAATTTCGTCGATCTCGACTTACATCCTGGCAGGCTACCGGCGGCACGACGCCTCCAGCAGCGAATCGTCGTTGAAGTACTTCCTGCTGGGATCGTTCGCCACGGCGTTTTTTCTCTATGGCGTCGCGCTCATGTTCGGCGCCACCGGTTCCACCAACCTTGATGCCATCAATCAGGCGCTGCACTCCGGCAACGTTCCCATACCGGTGCTCGCGTATGTTGCCACCGCGCTCATGTTCGTGGGCCTGGGGTTCAAGGTGGCCTCTGTGCCTTTCCATGTCTGGACTCCCGACGTCTACGAAGGCGCCCCGGCTCCGGTGGTCGGGCTGCTGTCGACCGGGCCCAAGGCGGCGGCCTTCGCGGTTTTGCTGCGCGTCCTGTTCGAAGCGCGTGCACCCGGATACTTCTGGGTGCTCTGGGTTTCCGCCGCGCTGACCATGACGCTGGGAAATATCTGCGCCCTGGTGCAGGACAACGTCAAACGCCTGCTCGCATATTCTTCCATCGCCCACGCTGGATATGTGCTGGTTGCGTTTGCGGCGCAGCCGGAGTTGGGTGTTTCGGCAGCGATGTTCTACACCGCCGCCTATGCGGCGATGAACGTGGGGGCGTTTGCCATTGTCAGCCACCTCGCCGCCGCAAACGAACGCTACGTCTCGCTCGAGGATTACGCCGGGCTCGGCAGAAAATCCCCCGTGCTGGCCGCGACTTTCACATTCTTCCTGATGTCTTTGATCGGGATCCCAATCACGGGCGGCTTCTTCGCGAAGTTTTACGTTTTGAGCGCCGCGCTGAAGTCGAATCTGGTTGCTCTGGCGATCATTCTGGTGCTGAACAGCGCTCTTGGCGCCTACTATTATTTACGTATCATCGTCTTGATGTATATGCGTGAGCCCCGGGGCAAGGTTCCTGTTACTCCTGTGACCTCGACCGCAGCGCTCGCCCTCGCACTTTGCGTGCTGGCTACGCTGTACCTGGGAGTGCTGCCGGGAAGTGTGCTCGATTATGCCGCCAGTTCCGCCCACCAGTTGGTGAGCGATACAGCGGACCGGACAGCATCGTCGGGTTCCCTCGCGACCGGGCCTTAGCGGTTTTGTGGTTAAAGAAACTTCGTCAAAGAGGTTTGCCAAAAGAACGACAAAAAGTGAGTTCGCGCGGCTTCTGGCGCACCTTTTGCGTTCCACCCGTCGGTATATCCATCGGTATATCCAGTGGAAAAACCGGCTCCGAACCCGATTGACAATCGCCTCCCAAGTCGTCATTATTAGCTACGCAAGTGTTGCCAGGAAAGTTATCTCGTAGGACCGGAGGATGTATGGGTCAGTTTTTCCGTAATGTCTGGGCAGACGAACAAGGGCAGGATATCGCTGAATATGCCGTCATGCTCGCTGTCATCCTGGTATTGGTGATCGGTACTGTGAAACTAATCGGGAGCAATGCCAACAACGCATTCTCCAGTGTTGCCAGTTCGTTGTCGCAATAGTCTCGCTTCGACAAGTACTTGTAAGGCATCGGTGTTTTAACGTCTTGCATCAGTATTCCGTTTCAACATAAGGGTTCAACATATCTATGACACGATTTAGCACCTTCGACCTGTTTAGCCGCTTTTGGTTTCCACTTGCGGCGGAGGTGCAGAATCGGAGCCAGTCACCAGCGCAATAAAGACAGCTCAAAGATTCCGCCAAGGCCGCGATAAAATCGCGGCTTTTTTTTGCGCCAGCGAACGCCAGCAGAAAGGTCATCGCCATGATTGTGAACATGTCCGACAACGCCACCGAACAGCAGATCGAACACATCATTCAGCGCATTCGCGAATCCGGATTCCAGCCCCACGTCACTCGCGGCACCGAGCGCACCATCGTTGCCGCAGTCGGCAGCGGTGGCCGCCGTCATGAAATCGAGGCGCTATCGGTCGCTCCCGGAGTAGACAACGTGGTCGCCATCGCCCAGCCCTTCAAACTCGTCAGCCGTCAAACCCGGCCGCAATCGTCGGTGGTCGTCGTTGGCGGGGACCGGACTGAGGGAGGAAAGACTGGCACAGGAAAGACTGGCGAAGGAAAGACTGGCGGCGTAAGAATCGGCGGCGCGGAGGTGGTCGTCATTGCCGGTCCCTGCTCCGTGGAATCGCGCGAACAATTGCTCGAAACTGCGCACGGAGTGAAGCGCGCGGGCGCCACCATGCTGCGCGGCGGAGCCTATAAACCGCGCACCTCGCCGTATGAGTTTCAGGGCCTGGGGGTCGAAGCTCTGAAGATTTTGCGCGAAGCTCGCGAACTCACCGGCCTTCCAGTCGTAACCGAGGTCATGAGTACCGAAGATGTGGACTTGATCTGCGAGTACGCCGATATGCTCCAGGTCGGCGCACGCAATATGCAGAACTTCGCCTTGCTGCGCCGGCTCGCCGTCATCAAGAAACCCATCCTGCTCAAGCGAGGACCCTCGGCCACGGTGAAGGAATGGCTGCTGGCGGCGGAATACCTGCTGTCCGGAGGAAACGACCAGGTCGTCCTTTGTGAGCGCGGAATCAAGACGTTCGAAACCGGCATGCGAAACACCTTTGACCTTGCCGCCGTCGCCCTCGCCAAAGAACTCTCGCACCTGCCCGTAGTGGCCGATCCCTCGCATGGGACCGGCAAGCAGAGCCTGATCGGGGCGGTTTCGCGGGCGGCGATTGCGGTCGGAGCGGACGGCCTCATCGTCGAGGTGCATCCCTGTCCAGAGCGCGCACTTTCCGACGGTCCGCAGTCGCTCGATCTTCGCCAGTTCGCGCAGGTGATGCGCGGATTGAGTGCCCCTTTGCGTTCTGTGCTGGCATAAGGCAGTTCCCAGTTCTCGGTTCTCAGTAACCCCCTTTAGCCTGAACTGAGAACTGAGAACCGGGAACTGAGAACTGCCATTTGTGACACTTTGTCCCAATCCAGCCTTTCGAGCCGGCCCATCCTTTGTTTCAAATGAGTTAGGCCCCTTACCGCTGGCATCGAGCCCGGTTGCTGGGCCAAGTTGTCCCCTCGCACCGGGTCGTCGTTGAGATGCAAGCCATTGTAAATAATACATTTAGTTGCGATTCGATTGGCCGCGCGATTGCCTACTAAAGGCCAGGCACGGAGGACGTCCGTATGCTGCGTCCCTCGAAAATGCCGCCAAAAAAACTTATGAAGAACACCGATACATCGCAGGTCACAAGCGGACGCATAGGCCGTCAGCTCAATTCCCCGGCGTTCAGTGCAGCGTGGGGCCGAGTTCTCGGACTGGCACTGCTGGTGCTTACGGCGGTCCCGTCTTACGCCGGCAGCCGGCCAGTTGTCGATAACGACGCAGCCAGCACACCCAGCGCACCCAGCACACCCAAATTCTCGCGAGATCTCCAGCAGAGCGTGGACGCGACCGGTATGGTGACCGTCATCGTTCAACATCGCCAGATGCCCACTGCTGCACATTTAAGGACCTTGCAGGGGCGTGGCGCGACGATGAAGTCGCAGTTCCACACCATCCGTGCGGTGACGATGCGCGTGCCCGCCAGCATGCTGGCGGAATTGGCGAGCGATCCCAACGTTACCTACATCACGCCCGACCGTCACCAGAAAATGGCTGCCAATCCTGTGACCGAAGAGTTCGCCACCGCGGTTGAGGCGGATGTCGCGGCGTCGCAGTATGGTTTCACCGGCAGCGGCATCGGCGTGGCTGTCATTGACAGCGGAATCGCGGCTCATCCCGATCTGAACAATGCCAATGGCTCCAGCCGCGTGGTTTACAGCCAGAGCTTTGTGGCTGGTGACACCACGACTTCCGACAAGTTCGGACACGGAACCCACGTGGCGGGCTTGGTCGGTAGTTCGGGTGCCAGTTCCGGCGCCGCCAATGGCTATACGGCAACGTATGCCGGCATGGCTCCTAGCGTTAACCTCATCAACCTGCGCGTGCTGGACCTGAACGGATCGGGCACGGACAGCGGCGTGATCGCTGCGATTGAGGAAGCGATCACTCTGCAAAGTACCTACAATATCCGCGTCATCAACATGTCGCTGGGACGTCCGATATTCGAGAGCTACACCCTCGATCCGGTGGACCAGGCAGTCGAAGCCGCCTGGAAGGCCGGCATTGTAGTGGTGGCCGCTGCAGGCAACGATGGACGCTATGCTCCAACGAATGGCTTCGGCACCATCGTCGTTCCGGGTAACGATCCCTCCGTCATTACGGTGGGAGCGACCATGACCATGAATACGCCGACCCGCGCCGACGACCAGATTGCCAGCTACAGTTCGAAAGGTCCGACCGCGATCGATCACATTTGTAAACCTGACCTGACCGCGCCGGGAAACCGTCTGGTCTCTTTGCGGGTTGCGGGCAGCACTCTCGACGCAACTTATCCGCAATATGAGATTTGGCCGACCAGCGGAACCTCACTGTATTATGAATTGAGCGGCACCAGCATGGCAACGCCCCTGGTGAGCGGTGCGGTGGCGCAAATGCTGCAGCAGAACCCAGCGTTGACTCCCGATCAAGTGAAAGCGCGCCTGATGAAGACATCGTGGAAGGGCGTTGGGCAATTCACGTATTCGACCGACAGCTACGGAAATGTCTACAACAACGAGTATGACCTCTTCACTTACGGTGCCGGGTACCTGAACGTCGACAACGTTCTTGGCAGCACGGACGTTGCGACTGGATCGGCGCTTTCTCCGACCGCCGTCTTTAACTCGAACGGCAGTGTCACGGTCGAGAACACTAACCCTGACTCCAATTTCGCCGGCAGCAGCGTCGTTTGGGGCGCGACTTCGGTGGTTTGGGGAACTTCAGTAGTTTGGGGTTCGAACGTGCTTTCCGCAACTTCGGTAGTGTGGGGCGCCACCAGCGTGGTCTGGGGGTCGACCGCCGTTACCGGCGACAGCGTGGTTTGGGGTGCAACTTCAACGGTCGCTACCGCGGAGGCAGCACTCAGCGACGGCGATCCGGGGGACAACTAGACAACCGACTGCAACTATTCGGAGACTACCATGACAAATACATTGCCTATAAAAGCGAAAGTCATGATCGGAATGGTGGCCGTTGCGAGTCTGTGCGCCCTGTCGTTCGGCGCAGTCAGATGGCAAACGCAAGCCTGGCCACAGTTGCTCCTTCTGTCAGTGGCAGCCGCAGTGAGTTCGCGCCTGAAGGTGAAGTTGCCTGGGATGACGAGCTCCATGTCGGGAAATCTGCCCGTTATTCTTCTGGCAGTCACGCAACTGGGATTGTTCGGCAGCCTGCTCGTAGCGGTTACGGCGGCGATCGCTCAGTCCTATTCCGGCGGGAACAAAACGAAACCAATCCAATTTGTGTTTAACGCATGCACCCTGCTGAACGCGACCGGACTCGCTTACCTGGCCTACCATAGCCAGTTCTTTGCGGCCCACGCGACAGCGCACACCCTGTCTCTGGTACTGGCCGCCGTCACCTACTTTCTGGCCAACACGGCGCCGGTTGCCAGCATCATCGGACTGACCGAAGGTGGCAATCCTTTTGCCCTCTGGCACAAGGTCTTTCTGTGGTCGTTCCCGAACTACGTAATCGGTGCGGGATTGACCGCGATTGCCTCCGCCTTCAGCACGATTAGCGGATTGACCATGGTGGCAACTCTGCTTGCCGTGTTGTTCGCCGTATACCAGTCCTACAAGATGTACGTGGATCGAGCCGAACAGACCCAGCCGCGGGCAATGGCCGTGGCTGCCGGCCGATAACCCTCGTAGCATTCCTTCTGCGCGCAGCCAGCCGGCTGCGCGCATTTTTTTGCCCTGCGAAATCCCAATTGCCGCCGACGAACGTACCTCATCCGAAGAAGCAATTTCAAACGGAAAGGATTTTCGAGGATATGAAAAGCAAGATTTTGGCGGTTGTGATGGTACTGGGGCTGGCGTTCATTTCGGCTGTGGCCGAAACGTAGAATCCAAAGGTGGGGGGCCAGGAGATGTATCCCACGAAAAATATCATTGAGAACGCAATGAATTCGGCGGATCATACCACGCTGGTCGCAGCCGTAAAAGCGGCGGGCCTGGTGGAGGCGCTGCAAGGGCCGGGACCATTCACCCTGTTTGCTCCGACCAACGAAGCCCTCAGCAAACTGCCGGCGGGCACCGTGGAAACGCTCTTGAAACCGGAAAACAAGGCGACTCTAACCAAGGTGCTGACCTATCACGTGGTGGCGGGGCGCTTATCCGCGCACGACCTGATGCAAAGGATCAAAGACGGCAATGGCTCGGCCGAGCTGACCACGGTCGAAGGCGGCAAGCCGTGGGTCATGTTGCATGACGGCAAGCAAATCGAACTCAAAGACGAGAAGGGCGGCGCGGCCATGGTCACGATTTCCAACGTGTTTCAGTCGAACGGCGTGATCCACGTGATTGATTCGGTAGTGATGCCGAACTAAGCGCCGACACCTATAAGGCCTCAAGTTCAGTTCTCAAAGAGAGACTTTTGCCCCGCCCCGGCCGGGTTTTTTCTTGGAATCCGGCGTGAGAAGCTTGTTATGCTGAATTGCTGCGGATTGAACCGGTCTCAAGGGGGAGGATGAAAAGACATCAGGAACTTCTAGTGGAATTCGAGCGAATCGCGAGTTCCGGAAGCCGGCCCAAAGAAGTGATGCAATTCATTTCCGATCGGCTGCACGACGAAATGGTCCGCTACAACTGGGTGGGGTTTTATCTGGCGGATCCGGCCGATCCGCACTATTTATCGCTGGGACCGTATTCTGGTGTTTCCACGCCGCACGGACGAATTTCGGTTTCTCAGGGACTGTGTGGCGCTGCGGCCAGCCTGGGGAAGACGGTGGCGGTTAACGACGTGAGCAAGGATCCGCGATATCTGATGGGAATGGAGGAGACGAAATCGGAAATCATCGTGCCGATCTTGGTTTACGGTGCGGTAGTTGCTGAGTTCGATGTCAACAGCTTCTTCAAGGACACATGGAGTGCGGAAGAGATAGCGTTCGTGGAGCGATGCGCAGCATTAGTGAGGCAGTGCATGTGATGCCGCCGACGATCGAGGCTGATCAGGGAGGACCACCCGCGCGATGAGCACGGGATGAGATTCTATTTGACGTCTCCGCAAGCCGGACCGAGGTACTTGGAACTGAAGGTGAAGTCCATCTTTATGTTCTGACCGTCGGAGTTGGTCGCTAGGTGCATCGTGCCCTTAACACCGTCGGTAGTCAGCGCTTCGAGCACCAGCGTGCCATCGGATGCCGTGTCCTTCTCCTGACAATGAATCTTCAATTCAAGCCTGCTGCCAGTGGAACTCACCACGGTGCGGGTACAATCCCCGCGGTCTTTGCTGAACATCGCGTTCTTGGCAAGTTTCTCTTTGGTGACGCATTCCTTGCGAACGTCGGTGTTCGGGCGGCCACTCATCATGGCTTCCACTTTGGCGCGCTGGTCCGGTGGCAGCTTGGCAAGAGCGTCGGGAGGGAGGTTCGCCATAGCCGGCATGCCGCTCATGGAATGGATCGTGGTAACTTCCCACAAACCTTCCTTGAGGTTGAGGGGCGTAACATTGTCGCCGGCAAAAACGGTCAGCGAACAAAAGACAATCAGAGCAAGAAAGAACTGGCTTCGCATTAGCACTCTCCGGTGTTATTCGAGCTGGTCATTCAATTTGCTTGCGATTTGCTTGCGTTGAAAGCATTACACAGAGAGAGTCGCGGAGCAAATCAATTCGGAAGTAAGGGGTTCCGTTCTTTGAGTTCTTCGCAAGCGGTGGGTGCGAGCGCTATCAAGTCTCTCGCGGGCATTCCGATTTACACTAAAAGCATCAAAATGGCGGAGAGTGGAATGCAATCTCGCGATTACATTTTCTGGGAAGTGGATGTCCAAGCCGATTTCATGTTGCCCGGCGGAAAGCTCTACGTTCCCGGAGCCGAGAAACTTCTCCCCAACATCCGCAAGCTCACCGACGCGGCACGCCGTGGCGACGTTTTCCTGGTTTCGCATGGCTGCTTTCATCCGCCGAATGATCCCGAGTTCAAACAGTTTCCACCGCATTGCCTGAAAGGCACGCCCGGAGCGGAGTTTGTTCCGGAGGCGCTGACGGAGAATTTCGTCCGGGTAGAAAACGATAGCAACGCCAAATTGCCGGAAGATCTTTCCAACTGTCAGCAAATCATCCTGGAAAAGCAGACACTGGATATTTTCGAGACTCTCCACGCGGATGAGTTAGTGAAACGTCTGGGGAGCGCCGCGGAATTTGTGGTGTTCGGAGTGGTAACGGAATACTGCGTCAGTTGCGCGGTGAGGGGATTGCTGAAAAGAAAGCGGCGAGTCGCGATTGTCCGCGATGCCGTTGAGACGTTGGCGTCGGAGGCTGGGAACAAATCGCTGGCTGAATTTCAGAGTCTTGGAGCAACCCTGGTTACGACTGACGAAATCCTCGAAAAACTCGCTCAGACGCGCGCCTGATCTCACGGACGGTCCGTCGCAGATGTAGCCTCACAGCAGCATGCCGGCAATTGAAGCCGACATCAGGTTAGCCATGGTTCCCGCCAGCATGGCGCGAATGCCAAGCTTCGCTAGGTCCGCTTTTTTGTTGGGAGCCAGCGCGCCGATTCCGCCCATTTGAATTCCGATGGAGCTGAAGTTGGCAAAACCGCAAAGCGCGAAGGTCGCGATCGTGAACGAGCGCGGATCGAGTGCAGCCCTTTGTGGGCCAAGCATGGAGAACGCCACCAGTTCATTCAGCACCATGCGCACACCCAGAAGATTGCCAATCAGACGGCAGTCATGCCAGGGAACTCCAATCACCCAAGCGATGGGCGCAAACAACGCGCCGAGTATGGCCTCAAAGCTCGATGGAAACCACGCTACGTGGGTGTGAATCCCGCCCATGATTCCATCGAGCAAGGCGATTAACGCCAGAAACGAAATCAACATGGCGGCGATGTTCAGCGCCATGTGCAAACCGTCGGTGGTGCCGCGCGCAATGGCGCCCAGCAGATTTTCATTTTTCTCGAGCGCTACTTCTTCTGCACTCATCACCACGCGGCCCGCGGTCTTAGGCACTTCGGTCTCGGGCACCATCATCTTGGCCATCAGCAGCGTGCCGGGGGCGGTCATGATGACGGCGCTCAGCAAGTGTTTTGGTTCGATCCCGTAGGCGATGTAAGCCGCCATGATGCTGCCGGAAACGTGCGCCATGCCGCTCGTCATCACCGTCATCAACTCCGAATATGTGAGGTCGGGCAGGAATGGCCGAATCGTCTGCGGCGCCTCGGTCTGCCCCATGAAAATGCTGGCCGCCACATTCAATGCTTCCGCGCCGCTCACCCCCATCAGCCGCGTCATCAGCCACGCAGCCGCTTTGATTACCACCTGCATGACGCCGATGTAATAGAGCACCGCGAACAGTGCGCAAATGAAGATCACCGTCGGCAAAACCTGGAATGCAAAATAAAAACCGAAGTGCGATCCCTGTTTACCGAGATCTCCAAAAACAAATTGCGAGCCGGCGAAAGCGTAGCTGAGGAGCCGGTTCACCGCGTCTCCAGCCTTTTGAAAAAACGTGCGGCCGAGCTCAATCTTCAGAACAAAAATGGCGAACGCAACCTGTAGCCCAAGCCCCCAAGCCACCGTCTTCAGGCGAATAGCGCGCCGGTTAGTGGAGAACGCATAGGCGAGGCCCAACATGGTGAGCAGTCCGAGAATGCCAGTAAAACGTCCCATCGTTTCCCCCCTTATGAGTCAGTATTCCCCTTTATAGATCACGCGATGAACCAACGCTGGCATATGCGCAGGAGGAGTTGCCCCAATCTGATAGCTCTCTTCCAGCAAGGTTCTTGCCCGCGCGGCCTGCCCATCGGAGTGGCAGTGAATCGTGCAGAGCGCCTCACCGGTGGAAACTCTGTCACCAATCTTTTTATGAACCACAATGCCCACCGCGGGATCGACGGAATCTTCTTTGCGTTCGCGGCCTCCACCAAGAATCACGCAAGCTGTGCCGACTTGTTCGCACGCAATCGCAGTCACGTATCCCACTTGGGGGCTGGGCACGTCGACGCGATGTTCCGTACTGGGTAGACGCGTGGGATCGTCGATCACGCTAATGTCCCCGCCTTGCAGCTCGACCATCTGGCGGAACCGCTCGAAAGCCCGGCCAGAGGCAACGATTCGCTCGGAGAGTTGCTTGCCCTGCGCCACCGTTTTACAAGCGCCGCCAAGAAAGAACATCCACGCCGCCAGCTCGAGGCATAGCTCTCGCAGATCTGCCGGCCCGCCACCGTGCAGCACCTCAATGCATTCCTGCACTTCGAGCGCGTTGCCCACCATGCGGCCGAGCGGCTGGTTCATGTCCGTGATGAGCGCGGCCATCTGCTTACCCATGCGTTCGCCAGTTTCAACCATCAACTCGGCGAGGAAGACGGCGTCCTCCTCCTTTTTCATAAAAGCCCCCGAGCCAGTCTTCACGTCGAGCACGAGCGCGTCGGTGCCTTCAGCCAGCTTCTTACTCATGATCGAGGCGCAGATTAAGTACGGACTCTCGACCGTGCCGGTAACGTCGCGCAGCGCGTACAACTTGCGATCCGCGGGAGCGATTTTTTCGGTCTGGCCAATCATGCAGCATCCGCAGGCTTTAAGCACGCGATGGAAATCGTCTACCGGCAAATCCACGCGAAATCCGGGAATAGATTCGAGTTTGTCGAGTGTGCCGCCGGTATGACCCAATCCGCGGCCGCTGATCATGGGGACAAAGAGGCCTCCGGCAGCAACCAGCGGGGCGAGCACCAGCGAAGTCTTGTCGCCAACGCCACCCGTAGAATGCTTGTCCACTTTTTTGGCGGGAAGAAAGCTGAGGTCGAGAACCTCGCCGGAATGCAGCATGGCGTGCGTGAGCGCGGCGGTTTCCTCGCGCGTCATGCCGCGCAGCACAACCGCCATGAGCCAGGCGGCCATCTGATAATCGGGAATGCTGCCGTCGGTGGATCCATCGACCAGGTATTCAATTTCAGCCGCGGATAATGCTCCGCCATCGCGCTTTTTGCGAATGAGATCGATAACGCGAAATTGCGAAACAATCGGCTGGCTCACTTGAAGCGGAAGCCCTCCGGCAGAAGTTCGCTGATGAGACTTTGCTTGGGACCTTTTTCGCCCTGGTAGAAAACGACGGCGCGCGGGCCAAATTCATAAATCACCTGGCGGCAGGCGCCGCAGGGAGAGCATGGAATGCCGTGATCGTTGACGACGGCGACGGCGACAATTTCAAGTTCCGGACCGGCCTTGGCAATGGCAGAGAATATCGCGGTGCGCTCAGCACAGTTAGTCAGGCCGTAAGAAACGTTCTCGACGTTGCATCCCATGAAGATCTGGCCTTTCGCCGTGAGAAGAGCCGCACCCACCCTGAACTTGGAATAGGGCGCGTAGGCATTCTTCATTACTTTGCGCGCCGCACGGAGCAGACGTTCGCGCGTGACCGCTGGCACATTTTTCGTTGGCATACTCAAACCGATTTGCTCAGGATCGAGAGATTGTAACGCCTGTCCCGCTTCGACAGTAGAGATATTGTTGAGTGGCGCTTGGCGTTGTTCGAAAACAGCTGGCCAGCCTGTCAGCTTCCTCTTTCTCCGCCTGTGCGGGGGCGGTGAGGCCGTCCAAATCTTGACGGTCCTGAGTGCGGATGTTAATTTCAGGCCACACCTTTCAGGCTACACATGAGAATCCGGGAGACATCGTTCTGAGTCCGCCAGAGAAGCTGCGGAGTTCGGCCGCCCCCAGCCCTCTGGATCTTCGTCGGCGCGACTTTTTGATCCGGTGCTGCCAGGGAGCCTCGGCAGCGCTGATTCCTTCCAATCTGCATGGTCTCGGCTGGCCTTCCGTCCACGCATTTGACTCCGCCGACGCAGGCTTATCGAGCACTGAATTCCACCTCCATCCACACTATCGGATGCCTCGGCCCCTCGATGCCCTGCTTCTCAAGACGCAGGCTGGACACGACGATTTTGTCACGGAAAAATACGCTGACCAGATCGCGACCGTGCTCGCGCAGTGGACGTCCGGCTTGCTGCAGTCTCCGCAAGATGTGAGCGCGATCGAGAAATCTCTTCTGCCGAATTTTTTAGGATCTTCTCTAACTCCCCTCAAGTCCCGGGTTCTGCGACGGGGTCCGGCGATCGAGGCTCGTCAGAATACTTTCCAACGGGTGGCCACGCTTGGACGAGAAGCATTTGTGCAAGAACTGCGCTCCGCGCTGACGGGTTATTCGAAGATTATTACTGCTGAATTTCAGGTCGCGACTATTGCTGCTGACCCCCGGCCGGGCGCGGCCCAGTCTCCTGCTCAAGTGCAGACTCGTGTCCGTTACGAATTGGTAGCCACCAGCCGCGACTTCTATCGTGAACAACGAGTTGGTTACTGGCAGCTTACATGGGAACCGTCCGCGTCAGACGAGTTCGGCCTGCAGAATTGGCAAACGCTGGATGAGACCGTAAGCCGCTCCACCGCTCCCGCCTACGTCGACATCGCGGTTGCGGCACTTGGTGGTAACACGTCTTATTCCGCGCAGCTTGTGCACGGGACCGACCACTGGCGCACCGTGCTCGACGGCGCTTGCGGCATCGATATCTACGGGCACAACGGCGTGTCGGTTGGCGACATCGATGGCGATGGATTTGACGACCTCTACGTGTGCCAGCCGGGCGGTCTTCCGAATCGGCTTTATCGAAATCGCGGCGATGGCACGTTCGAGGACATCACGGAAGCATCGGGCGTCGGCGTCATCGAAAACACGGCCTGCGCACTGATCGTCGACGTCGACAATGACGGACGGCAGGATTTGATCGTCGTACGCGCGGCCGGACCGATGTTATTTCTCAACCAAGGTGGCGGCAAGTTTCGCCAGAAACCGGATGCGTTTCAATTCGCCACTCCGCCACAAGGCACATTCACGGGTGCGGCCGTGGCTGATTACGACCGCGACGGTTGGCCCGATATCTACTTCTGCCTCTACGTCTATTACCAGGGGACGGACCAATACAAATATCCGTCCCCTTATTATGCCGCCGAGAACGGCCCGCCAAATTTCATGATGCGCAACCAGCGCGACGGAACGTTTCGTGACGTAACTGCCGAAACTGGCCTCAACCAGAACAACACGCGTTACAGCTTTTGTTGCGGATGGGGTGACTTCAACCGCGACGGTTGGCCCGACCTTTACGTGGTCAATGATTTCGGACGAAAAAATCTTTACCGCAACAACGGCAATGGAACTTTTACCGACGTTGCTCCGCAGGTGGGAGTGGAGGACATCGGCGCGGGCATGAGCGTCTGCTGCTTTGACTATAACTGTGACGGCGCGCAAGACCTCTATGTAGCCGACATGTGGACGGCGGCGGGCGAACGCATTTCGACGCAGGATATCTTCAAGAAGGACGCGTCCCCGGAAACGCGAGCGCTCTATCACAAACACGCCATGGGCAATTCTCTTTTTAAGAATAAGCTTGCGAGAAACGGCAGCGGCGTTTTCGCTTTCGAAGATACAACCCGCGTTGCCGGGGTCGGGATCGGGCGCTGGGCGTGGTCGAGCGATGCCTGGGATTTTGATCACGACGGTTTCCCCGATCTTTACATCACAAACGGCATGGTTAGCGGTCCCTTGCCCAAAGAAAAAATGTCCAAAGACAAGAACGAAGACCTGAACAGCTTTTTCTGGCGGCAAGTGGTTGCCAATTCGCCGGACGAAGCCAAGCCGTCTCACGACTACGAACAAGGCTGGAGCGCGATTAACGAACTGATCCGGGCGGATGGCACGTGGAGCGGGTACGAACGAAATATTTTCTATGCCAACAACGGCGATGGAACGTTCTCCGACATTTCGGGCGTGGTAGGGCTCGACTTTCTGGAAGACGGACGCGCGTTTGCGCTCGCGGATTTCGATCATGATGGCCGTCTGGAAGTGGTTCTAAAGAACCGCAATGGTCCGCAGTTGCGGCTGCTGAAGAACGTCATGGAGAATCTGCCTCCATCCATCGCCCTCCACCTGCGCGGTACCAAAAGCAATCGTGATGCCGTCGGCGCGGTTATTACGCTGGAAACTGAAGCAGGCCGGCAAACTCGCTCGCTGCAAGTCAGGTCGTCGCAAAGCCGCTCGCTGCAAGCGGGATCGGGTTTTCTCTCGCAACACAGCAAAGATGTCTTCTTTGGCTTGGGAGCCGCAAAAGGCCCGGTGCGCGCCTCGATTCACTGGCCGAGCGGACTGGTACAGGAACTCCGCGATCTGCCCATCAACCACCGCGTTTGGGTTGACGAAGGCTCGGATCCATCCCGCATCGAGGCCTTTGCTGTCAAAACGCAGCCCGCGCCAGGCGCGTTGCGCCACGCTAAGGCCGCCGACGCTGAGTCCCACGAAATCGAAAACCTGCCCACCACGGCCGAAACGTGGCTGCTGGCGCCGGTGGAGGCGCCCGACTTTTCTCTCGCTGATCTCGCGGGTCAGATGAGCGCTCTGTCTTCACTGCGCGGAAAGTCGGTGCTGCTCAACTTCTGGGCCAGCGAAACTGAGCGTTGCAAGGAAGATTGGATTACTTTCAATCAGCATCACGCGGCTTGGGCGTCTCAAGGCCTGCAACTGCTTTCCGTGAATCTGGATAGCCCTGCCGACGCGGAAAGCATCCCTCCGCTGGTGCGGGAGCATCATCTTTCGTTCAAGATTCTGCGAGGCTCCGATGACGTGGCTGCCATCTACAACATTCTTTTTCGTTACCTGTTTGACCGTCATCGTGATCTCGCGCTCCCGACATCATTTCTGATCGACGCCGAGGGCGAGATCATCAAGGTATATCAAGGGCCTGTCGATGCGGAGCACGTCGAATACGACTTCCACCACATCCCGCAAACCAGCGCGGAACGATTGGCCAGAGCGCTTCCCTCTCCCGGTGTGACCGACACGATCGAATTCGAACGCAACTATCTCTCTTACGGCTCAGTCTTTTTTCAGCGCGGCTATATGGATCAGGCCAAAGCTTCATTCCAGATTGCTCTGCGCGACGATCCTTCCAGCGCCGAAGCGCTCTATGGCATCGGAAGCGTCTATCTGAACCAGCAGAAGACGGCAGAGGCGCGCGCGAGCTTTGAACGCGCGCTCAAATTGCGCGCCAGCTATCCCGACACTTTGGCAAACTCCTGGAATAATCTCGGCTTGCTGGCCGGGCGCGAAGGACGCATGACAGAAGCGATCGGCCATTTTCAAGAGGCGCTCAAGCTGAGTCCCGATCATACGATTGTGCTCGATAACTTGGGCAGCGCCTATCGCCAGCAGAAACGTTGGGATGACGCTCGCAAAACTTACGAGCGCGCGCTGCAAGTCAACTCCAACGACGCGGAAGCGAATTACGGCCTGGGAATGGTGTTCGCACAAAACGACGACGCTGCCCGAGCCTTCGATTCTCTGCAGAAGGCGCTGAAGCTGCGTCCGATCTACCCCGAAGCGCTGAACAATCTGGGAATCCTTTACCTGCGCACGCAACGGCGCGATGAGGCCGTGGCCAGCTTTGAGGAGTGCATCCGCGTGGCGCCTCAGTTCGATCAGTCTTACCTGAACCTGGCGCGAGTTTACATCGTGGAAAACGCGCCGGAGAAAGCTCGCGCTCTGCTGCTCGAACTGCTTAAGCAGCATCCGGGGCATGAGCAGGCACAGAAGATGATGGAACAGTTGCCAAAATAGTGCCGTGACCGCGTGGCCCGCAACTCGCGCCAGAAGCCAGAATCGGAGTAAAATGCTGCCGTCTTTGCGCCAAGCTTCTTTACACCAAGCTTGTGCGCCCAAGGAGGAGACGTCCATGAAAACGCAAATTGGCGGTCTGATGCTGCTGGTGCTGTCACTCTCACTACCCGCCGCGTCGCAAGGCACTGGCAAACGTGCCGCGCGTGCGGACTCGCAGTCACTCTTCCAGCTGAGCAGCACCACCTTCTCCAACCAGCAAACCCTGCCCATCAGCATGATCAACAACATCATCGTGAACGACTCCAACTCCTGCTCGATCGATGGCAGCCCCGGCGGAAATGAATCTCCAGAGCTATCGTGGACCAATGCCCCCGCGGGGACGACTAGTTTCGTCGTAACCACCTACGACAGCACCGCAGCTTTTACCCACTGGGGGATGTACAACATTTCTCCCACGGCGACCGGGCTCCCGGAGAACGCCGGTGTTGCCGGAAGCACGTACGGCGACCAGATTGTCAACGACTTTGAAGTAGGCCCTGAATATGACGGCCCCTGCCCGCCAGATGGCTATCGGCCCTATGCACACCACTACGTGTTCACGGTCTACGCGCTGGATATAACGCTCCGCCTGCATTCGTCGCCGAATTTTCCGGCCAACGCCGAGACTCTATATCAGGCCTTAATCGACGCGGGGAAAGGCCGCCACATTTTGGGGAGTTCTGAACTCATTGGCCTTTACTCTGCCACTCCGACGAAGTGAGACGGCGCTACTAGGATTTGAAAACGGAAAGCTGAAAACCGACGTATGCGACCCGCGCCCTCAACGCTGCTAAACTGGAAACAATGTCGACCCAAGCCGCAACCTTTCCGTCAACCTCAAGCGCTCCCGCATCCGCCGGAGTCATGCTGCCCGCCTTCACGCTCTGGTGGCGCGAAGTCGTTCGCTTCTATCGGCAGCGCGCGCGCGTGGTGGGCGTCATCGCTTCTCCACTTTTGTTTTGGATCGTGATCGGATCGGGTTTCGGAACCTCATTTCGTTCCGGACAAGCCGCCGGCCAGCAGCACTATCTGAATTACTTCTATCCCGGCACGCTGGTGATGATCGTCCTCTTCACCGCGATTTTCACCATGATGTCGGTGATCGAAGATCGCAATGAAGGATTCCTGCTCTCTGTGCTGGTCTCGCCGGTACCGCGCGCCGCCATCGTTCTGGGAAAAGTTCTGGGTGGCACCACCCTCGCGGCCGCTCAGGGATTGATCTTTCTGGTCTTCGCGCCGCTCGTCGGCGTGCACTTTACGCTCGCCTCGCTCGGGCTCATCGTACTCACCGTGTTCCTGGTTTCGTTTGCCCTCACCGCTCTCGGCTTCGCCATCGCCTGGCCCATGGATTCGACGCAAGCTTTTCATGCCATCATCAATTTATTTCTGATTCCGCTGTGGCTGCTTTCAGGAGCGCTCTTCCCTCTTTCCGGCGCGTCGGGATGGATTCGCTGGCTCATGTACGCCAATCCGCTGACCTACGGAGTCGAAGCGTTACGCACGCTGATGTATCCCGAAGCCCCTAGCGACTTTTCGCTGACAGCATCGATATTGACGCTGGTATTGTTTGCGCTATTCATGTTTGGCTTAGCCTTCGTGCTGGCGAATCGGCGCACGACGAAGCCAGCAGCGTAGAAAGTCGTTAGTCGCTGGTCGTTAGTCGTTGGCGTTCTAAAATCCTGAGGGGTCGCATCGAAGTGACAACGGGCAACAACGTGCGAACGACCAACGACGAACGACCAACGACGCATTTATGCCCTTAGACATTCTCGCCCTGGCCGCGCACCGCGACGACGTAGAACAAACCTGCGCCGGAACTCTGCTCAAGATGGCCGAACGCGGTTATCGCACGGGCATCCTCGATCTCACCCAAGGAGAAATGGGGACGCGCGGTACCGCCGAAGACCGCGCCCGCGAAGCGGCCGAGGCGGCGCGCATTTTGAAAGTCGCCTGGCGCCACGCCCTCGACATTCCCGATGGCCACGTCGAAAATACCTGGGAGAATCGTTTGAAGGTCGCCCGCGTCCTCCGCGATCAGCGTCCACGCGTGCTCATTCTTCCCTACTGGGAGGGTCGTCATCCCGATCACTACACGGCCGCCATTCTCGGCTACGAGGCGGCGTTTCTATCGGGACTCGCCAAGTTGCCGCTGGATGGTTCCGCTCATCGTCCTTTCAAGATTATTTACGCCAGCCTGTACCGCGACGTGCGCCCGACGTTTGTCGTGGACATCACCGATCAGTTCGAAACGCGCTTCGCGGCGCTGATGGCGTATAAGTCTCAGTTCACCGACCAGGAGGCGGGCAGCGGAATTTTTCCCGCGCACAAAGAGATTCGCGCGCGGATCGAATCCATGGCTCGCTTCTACGGCATGATGGGCGGCGTCACCTACGCCGAGCCATTCGTGCAAAAAGAAATCGGGCTAGTGGATGATGTGATGTCGATTCCAGTGAAGTCGATCTGAGGCGGACCGCCCCCAGCTTTTCGGTCCCTGTTAAGAGATTAGTCCGCGTTATACTCTCCGATAACCGGCCCAACCCCCGATGAAGATAAAGATAAAAAAAATCGGATTTGTAGCAGCACTGACGCTGTTCGGAGTGGCACTCTTATCCACTCGCTACTACATGGTGGATTTGCCGGTATGGCATTTTTTCGGCGGCGGCGAAGGGCCCGATCCGCTGACGTTGCAGCTGCACGGCGAATTCGTCGAGAGCAATCTGGGTGCGGCAGAAGGCCCGGCCGGATCACTTACCGTGCGCATGATTGCCCAGCAATTTGTTTTCGTGCCGCAGTGCATCATGGTCCCGGCCGGCGTACCTATCACCTTTCGAATTACCAGCGCCGATGTCGTGCACCGGCTGAGGTTCCTCGGTACGAACTACGGCCTCGAAGCTGTGCCCGGAGTGGTCACCGAAGCGAACTTTACTTTTGCTAAGGCCGGCGAATTCAAGATCCCCTGCAATGAGTTCTGTGGAGCTGGCCATTATGCGATGAGAGGTCAGATGCATGTGGTCCCGCGAGATCAGTTTGCCTCCTTGCTTCCCGGCGAAAGGCGGACTTGTGAGCTACGCTAGTCAGGTTTCGCGCCTGCCAATAGCGGCCCGATGGATTGGAACGCTGGTGGCCCTGTTTATGATTACAGTCCCATGGTCGGGAACGGATTCTTCCGCGCAGCCGGAGAATTCTGAGCCTCCGCTTCGCGTACCTTCGAACGTGGCCTGGACAAAAGAAACCCTGACGATTATTTCTAGCGGCGACGCTTTTCAGGGACTGCTCCTAGCCCGGCGCTGCAATCATTGTCATGGCGAAGAGGGATTCAGCTCCGTCCCCGCCTTCCCCAACCTGGCGGGCGAGGACCGGTTGTCGTTCTGGAAACAGATGCAGGATTTTCGATCCGGCAAGCGTGCTTCACCCGTGATGCAGGGCATCGCCGAGGGATTTTCCGCGCGCGCCGCGGCTGATTTGGCCGCGTATTACGCGATGCTGCCTACAGCGAGTGATCCGCAAGACAACCGAGCGTTTCCGCAGCCCATGCAAGACTCCTCTCGTGCCTCGATGGCCATCCGCCTCATTGTTTTCGGAGATGGACAGCGCGGCATACCACCCTGCCAGTCGTGCCACGGTCCGGTGAGTTACGTGAAAGGAGCTCCGCCACTCGCTACCCAGAACGGCGCTTACCTGGAGCGGCAGCTCGAGAACTTTTCCGATGGAAATCGGACCAACGATATCAACGTTCGGATGCGTAGTATCGCGAGACAGTTAACTGTGGAGGAGAAGACGGCCGTCTCGGAATACTACGGCGCTGGATATGGGCCGGGAGCAACTTCAAGGTAGAAGGGCCCCACACCTACCTAAAGCCCGCTTAGTGACTGGTCAGTACCCCCACCCCCCTCCCCCCCTCGCTAATGGAATCATGGGGTTGGCGGGAATTTTCTGCTTTGGTCTTTGAAAACTAAGGACTTATATCAAAGTATTCCGGAACAAGGACTTAGCGGAAAATCGCTTGGCCGAGCTCCCAATTTGGGAATAAGTGCGGAGCTTTCCGGTGCTATCCAGGTTTTTAAAGAACGCTGGCAAATGGCTGTCGTGCGGCATCGAGGTCCGTCTCTGGAGACGGACACACTTTTGCATTGGCCAATCAGATTCATTTTCGGGCATGGCGAGTGGAGATGTCTGTGATGGCGATCACTGCCTGGATGTGATGAATCGGAGAATCCCGCCCTTCGCTTCGCGATGGGACGGGCCACCGGTCGCGTTCCCCACTCAAGCCAAAACAGTGCTTGAGTGGGCCACCCGCCAATTCTGCTCCTGTAAAACGGTTCTGACGGACGGTCTTCAGATCAGGCCTTATCCGGGACTGCCGCTTATAATACTTGGTTCTTGATATCCGTCGACGCGCGTCGCAGCGTCCTCTAGAATCCAGTGGCCCGACGCACAGGAGATCGCATCGTGTCTGCTCGTACTGAATCTGCCGCGCCGAAAGCAATACCGACCGACGTGAAGTTCCGCACCGAATCCGACAGCATGGGCAAGATCGAAGTCCCCGCGAATGTTTACTGGGGAGCGCAGACGCAGCGCTCGCTGCTGCATTTCAACATTGGGCGCGACACCATGCCTCCCGAGCTGATTCACGCCTTCGGCACGCTCAAAAAGGCCTGCGCGCTGGTGAATCAGGATCTGGGCAAACTCTCACCGGACCTCGCGAAGCTCATCGTGCAGGCCGCCGACGAAGTCATCTCCGGCAAGCTGGATGATCAGTTTCCTTTGCGCATCTGGCAGACTGGCAGCGGCACGCAGACCAACATGAACGTGAATGAAGTCATCTCCAATCGCGCGATTGAGATTTCGGGCGGCCAAATGGGATCGAAGAAGCCAGTGCATCCGAACGATCACGTGAACATGTCGCAGTCGTCGAACGACACGTTCCCGGCGGCGATGCACATCGCAGCCGCCGACCGCGTGAAGAACGCGCTGATTCCGGCGATCAAGACTGTGCGCGATGCGATCGCAGCCAAAGCGAAGGAATTTCATGACGTGGTCAAGATCGGACGCACGCATCTGCAAGATGCCGTGCCTTTGACCATTGGACAGGAATTCGGCGGCTGGGCCAGTCTGCTGGATCGCGATGTGAAGCGCCTGGAGCTTGTGCTCGATGGACTTTACGATCTGGCGATCGGCGGGACCGCGGTGGGCACGGGGCTGAACGCGCCTCCGGAATTTGCCGAGCGCGCCGCCGCGAAGATCGCTGAACTCACCGGACTTCCATTCCGCTCGCATCCCAACAAGTTCGCCGCGCTTTCGGCGCACGATGAGATCGTGTTTGCGCAGGGCGCTATGGAAACTCTAGCTGCCTCTTTGATGAAAATATCGAATGATATTCGCTGGCTGGCTTCCGGTCCGCGCTGTGGTCTCGGCGAGCTCTCCATTCCGGAAAACGAGCCGGGATCGTCCATCATGCCGGGCAAGGTGAACCCCACGCAATGCGAAGCAATGACCATGGTCTGCGCGCAGGTTCACGGAGCGACGGCTGCGGTCGGATTCGCCGGATCGCAGGGCAACTTTGAGCTTAACGTGTTCAAGCCCGTGATCATTTATAACTTTCTGCACTCGGTCACGCTCATCACCGACGCCTGCCACGGCTACGTCGAATACATGGTCAAGGGAATTGAAGTCGATCGCGCCAAGGTGGACTGGTATGTGAGGAATTCGCTCATGCTGGTCACGGCGCTCGCTCCGAAGGTGGGATACGACAAGGCGGCGCAGATTGCGCACACGGCGCACGTGGGGAAGACCAGCTTGCTGGATGCAGCGTTGAAGCTGGGATATCTCACGCGTGAGGAATTCGATCTGCTCATGAAGCCGGAGAAGATGACGCATCCGTAGAGAGCGGCAAATGGTAGCGGCATGACCTCCGGTCTTACTTACGGAAGTAACTGGAAGACATTGGTTTCAGGTTACTTAGGGACGTGGGTCCACCTATGATTTTTCTTAGTAAAGCCCATGCTGCTGCACCGCTCACATTTGCGACTGCTCGCATTGCTGTGCCTGCTTTGTCCCTCGCATTATTTGCACGCGGTCAGCCCTCGGCTCCTTCCCGCCCATTCCCAGGTTTTTCAGGATGCCGGCAACGTCACCTGCCGCTACCGGCTTGAAGGGCTGCAAACCGAATTCACGAAAGCTAATCTGCCGGAGGCTCACTATTCTTCATTGCGCCCGGGAAACTACACCTTTCAGGTGACCTGTGACTCTCCGCAACTGGGACAAACCATGTCGGGCGCGGATTCCTTTATCGTTGCCGCTCCGTGGTGGCAGCGGTGGTGGGCTGAGATTGTGGGCATAGGCGGCGTGGCGCTGCTGGTTTGGGGCATCCTCTGGAGCCGATATAGGGATCGGCGCGAAAATGAGCGCCTGGAGCGGGCCGTGGCCGAGCGCAGCGCGGAGCTGGCGCAGGCAAACCGCGAACTGCAGGAGGCCTCGCTCAGCGATCCGTTGACCGGCATCCGCAACCGCCGTTTCTTCCAGAGCATGATCCCGGCCGACGCCAGCCAGGCCACGCGCGCATACCGCGGATCGGAAGTCTATGGCCGCGATCATCGCGACCTGATTTTCTTTCTCGTGGATATCGACCACTTCAAAGACGTCAACGACAAATACGGCCACGATGCCGGAGATCGCGTGCTGGTGCAGATCGCGCAGCGCCTCAGTCGCGTGGTGCGCGAATCCGACTTTCTCATTCGCTGGGGTGGAGAAGAATTTCTAGTGGTTTTCCGCGCCGCCGAGCGTAGTGACGGAGAGCTGCTGGCGTCAAGGATTTTGCAAGCCATCAACGGCAACGAGTTCGATCTGGGAAACGGCGGGCGCCTGGCAAAATCGTGCTCGGTAGGCTGGGCGGCCTTTCCGTGGCTTCCGCCGGCCTTTTCGAATTTGTCGGTGGATGAAGTTCTCCGCCTGGCCGACCGCGGACTCTACCTCGCGAAACAGCAAGGCCGCAATCAGGCCGTTGGCCAGATTCCAACTACGAACTGCCCAACCACCAACTCCCCGGCCCCTAATTCTCCGGCTGCAACTAACGTGATCTCCAAGCCTGACAAGTATTGCAACCTCGAGCAGTTGCTGGAAGACGATCTGATTCGCGAGGTGCGCACTCCGGGCTCAATCCCTAATGCACGAGCCGAAATCGGCAAGTCTGTTTCGGCGTGACACAGTCGTTGCAGCTTTATGAATTTGTGCGCCTCAGGGCTTCTTCAGGAAGCGCCGCCGGTTGAGGTGGGTTGAGGCGGTGGGCTCGATGTCGTCGTACTTCAAGACGCTGATGGAGCCATCCACTTCAAGCACTGCAAGCGCGGCTTGCTTGTAGGTGCCGACGCCGTGCTCGCGCAACGCGCGTTCCAGTTCATCCATGCTGACATGCTCTTTCGCCATGTGCGATTCGATGACCTCGCCATCGTGCACTAACAGGCTGGGCTGTCCTTGAATATATTTTCGGAAGCGACGATTCGCGCCGGAAACCTCGGCCACCAAATAGTTCAGGATGAGCAGCGTTGTAGCCGCGACTGCGCCTCCGGCGAGCGAAGTGTCGGGACCGGTCATGGCATTCTGCACCGAGTTCGAAAGCAAGAGGAGAAGCGTAAGGTCGAACGGAGTCATCTGCCCGACTTCCCGTTTACCACTGATGCGGATTCCTATGAGCACGAGGAGGTAGATGACTCCGGTGCGGAGTGCAATTTCAAGCAGCGTGTGCGCGTTCGCGGGCAGCATGGGAAGGTCAGAGGTTAAAGGTCGGATTGCAGAGGTGAAATCACGGGATCCGCGACTACCGTTTGTGCGATGGTTTTAAACCTCTGCAATCTGACCTCTAACTTCTGACCTCACTGATTACTGCGGCGTAGCCGTGATCGGAACCGGCGCATTCTTCGGCGTGCTCAGGTAGCCTGTGATCTTGTTCTTATCTACCGACCAGACCACGAGTTCATACAGCATGTGATCGCGTCCGGTGTAAAACTGCACCGGCTCGCTCTGGTTCTTGTCTTTCTTCTCGACGGTTTTGTCGTCGGCGGTGACGTCCAGTGAGTACTTGCCATGTTTGGGATCGGTCTTCTTCAGTTGCAAAGCGACGGTCGAAAACGCCTGCGGCTTGGCTCCCTTCAACAAGGTGAACTCGTAGTATTGCCGGTCGCCCTTGTGCTTGAGGGCGTCCAGATCGGCGCGAGTATTGGCGATCAGCCCGCTCTGCTGCCCGAGATCGCCGATGGTGCTCTGCAGTTTCGCGATGGTCGCATCGAGCGACGCCTTGGTGGCGGCCACGTCGGTCTTCACGCCCCCGACGTCGGTCTTCACCGAACCCACTTCTCCGGAAACGGCGCTCACATCTTTCTGCTCTTGTTCCGCTTGCGCGGCGATGCGCGCCGCTGCGGCTTGCTGCGCACGTTGCAACTCGCTCGCACGCGCCGCCAATTCCTTCTTGGTCATGCCCAACTGCTGGGCCAGGGTCTCGGAATCGGCTTCGGCAGCCTGCATGCGCTTAGTCAGATCGGCGTCCTGCTTCTGGTTTGCGGCTAGATCTTGCGTGACCCTGTCGAGCTTGCCATGCTGGTCGTAAATAAAAAACGACGATGCGCCGGCATAAGCAACGGCCAGCACAATGAGGACCCATTTGCCAACATTGCTCGGCGGCTCAGGGTGATAGACGGTCGGTTGTTCGCCTTCAGACATAGAGGTTGATCTCCGGTTGAAAGTGGACTGTAGCCCTATTGTTTGTGAGATGCGGGTTGCTGTCAATTGCGTTTGAGGTTCTTGGGTGGAACTCTGCGGCTAGAATAAAGGCGTGAAGAGCTGGGACGCGATCATCGTTGGGGCAGGCATCATCGGGCTTGCGCTGGCGATCGAGCTGAATAAGCAAGGGCTGCGGGTGCTGGTGGTGGAAAAAGGCGAGCCGGGTCGCGAGGCCTCCTGGGCCGCTGGCGGAATGCTGGTTGACTTTCCTGCCGAGACGCGACCCGAACTGCGCGAACTAGCGACGGCCAGCGCGAGAATGTATCCCGAGTTCGTGCATGAGCTCGAGGATGAGTCCGGGCTGAAGATTGATCTGCGGTCGGTGGGGACGCTGCTGTTTCTTGATTCTCATCTCGACTCCCTGCAGGACCAGAACCTGCAAACCTCGTATTCACCTTTATTGCCCGCGTCGCTACCAGAGCTTGAGCCGGCACTCCGGGTTCCCGACGGGATCAAGGCGCGTTTTACCGCTCTCTATTTAAGAGAACGCTGCGTCGACCCTCGGGACTTGACCGCAGCCGCCATCGCCGCCGCACGCCATCGCAACATTGACTTTTCATCTGGCGATCATGTCTTGGCCGTGGAAGTGGCGGATGGCAAGGCATGCGGCGTCCGCACCAACAAAACGCAACTTGCCGCGGGCATGGTGGTAAATTGCGCCGGAGCCTGGGCCGGACAGATCGGAGTTGGGACGGGCGCCTCGCCCGTTCAAGCCGAGCAGAGCTCGGCAGGGTTTCTCGTCCCGACCCGGCCTGTCAAAGGGCAGATGCTGTACGTTGCCATGCCGGAAAAAGAACTGGTCCGTCATGTGGTACGGACAGTGGGGTGGAAACCGGACGTTTACCTGATCCCGCGCAGCGACGGCCGCATGCTGATTGGAACAACCGCCGAAGAAGCGGGATTCAACAAGCAGACCGTGCCGGAGACGATCCAGAAATTGCGGCAGTCAGCCCTCGACCTGGTGCCGCGCTTGGCCGATGCCCGCTTTCTGTCAGCGTGGGCTGGTCTGCGTCCGGGGACGCCCGACGGGCTGCCAATTCTGGGCGCAACCGCGACGCCGGGATATTTTGTGGCGACGGGACATTTTCGGGATGGAATTCTGCTGGCGCCGGTTACGGCGAGAGTGATGGTACAGATGATGATCGGGCAGACACCGCAGATTGATCTATCGAAATTCTCGGCTGGACGCTTTGGCAATTAACCGAGACCGCTGCCACTGCTGCAGCGCCGACCCGGCAGGTATAATACTGAAACGTTTTCGGCGATCATCTTTTCAAGTATCGCGCCCAGCGCGCCAGAAAGGCACCCGACCATGGCTTCCCCCGCAGTCGATTTTGCCCGCAATAATCAGCCGCGTTTTCTTGACGAGCTGAAGACTCTTCTCCGCATTCCCAGCATCAGCACGCTCGAGGAACATAAGAGCGACGTCCAGAAGGCGGCGGAATTTGTGGCCGCCGAACTGCGCCGCATCGGTATGGACAACGTCGAAATCATTCCCACCAAGGGACATCCTCTCCTCTATGCCGACTGGTTGCACGCGCCGGGCAAGCCAACCGTTCTGATGTATGCACATTACGATGTGCAGCCGCCCGATCCCGTCGACGAATGGAAGACGCCGCCGTTTGACCCGACCGAGCGCAACAACAACATTTACGCGCGCGGCGCAGTCGACGACAAAGGCCAGCTCTGGATGGAAGTGAAGGCGCTCGAATCCCTGATGCAGGCGCGCGGCGGCAATCTGCCCATCAACGTGAAAGTTATTTTTGAAGGCGAAGAAGAAGTGGGGGGCGAATCGATTGCCGCATACGTCCGCAAGCAAAAAGCCAAGTTGAAAGCCGATTTCGCGCTCGTCTGCGATACAGAACTGTTCGCGCCCGACCTTCCGACTCTGTGCGTCGGCCTGCGCGGCCTGGTTTATACGGAGATCGAAGCAGTGGGGGCGAAGACCGACCTGCACTCCGGCATGTACGGCGGAGCCGCGCCGAATCCCCTGTTTGCGTTGGTTGAGATCATCAGCAAGCTGAAAAATGCGAAGGGCAAGATACAGATCCCCGGCTTTTACAAGAACGTCAAAGCGCCCAGCAAAGATGAGTTGAAGGCCTGGAAGCGGCTGCCCTTCAACGAAGAGCAATATCGCAAAACCGAAGTCGGCTCCAAGACGCTGACCGGCGAACCAGGATACTCTGTGCTCTATCGGACGTGGGCGCGTCCCACGCTTGAAGTGCACGGCATGCCCGGCGGTTTTGTGGCTCCGGGGGCGAAGACGGTGATTCCGGCGAAAGCGTCGGCGAAGGTTTCCATGCGCCTCGTGCCGAACCAAGACCCGGAGGACATCCTGAAGCGCTACACGGAATTCGTGAAGAAACACACGCCCAAGGGGATCGAAATCAAGATCAAGGTTTGGAGCAAGGGCCCCGCATGTGTCGTGGGCACCGACAACGAGTTCATCCAGGCGGCCACCGAAGCGCTGCATGACACATTCAAGAAAGAGACCGTGTTCATTCGCTCGGGCGGATCGATTCCCATCGTGACCGACTTCCAGGACGTACTGAAAATCCCCTCGGTGATGATGGGTTTCGGCCTTCCCGACGACAATCTGCATGCTCCGAATGAGAAATTTCACATTCCAAATTTTCATCGCGGAATTGAAACCATCTGCTTGTTTTTTGAGAAGCTGGGTGGGTAGAGTTCATTTTCAACTTGCCGCGAAGCGCCCTACCTTTGTAGGGACGGGCGCACGCACCTTGCGCCGCGATACAGTGCTATCATCGCTTTATGGCCAGCAAGAACGTTAGATACGTTGCCACCAAGATTGTAAAGAAGCCCGCGAGGATCAAGTTTAAGACCAAGTCGGGGAAGACGGTTTCGTTCCGAGCTGTCAAGACAGTCGAGCGAAAGCGAGTCGTGCGTTTTCGCGCAAAGCGATGAACCGCATTTACCTAGATAGCAACGTCCTCATCGCTTATTACTCCGCCGACAAAGCAGAAGAGACGAAAAAGCAAGCGGTCGAGAAAGCTTTTACAGTGTTCGCGGACCTCAAGGACGTCCAGCTTTGCACCTCCATGTGGGCGGTGACGGAGATGGTGAACATCTTGGTTTCTCGAAAGAACCTTGATCGCGGAGTCGTGGCCGAAATTGAAAGTCAGCTTGTCAACGAGAAGAGGTTAAACGGCTTAAAGATACAGATCATCGAAGTGAGTCCGAACAGAGACTACGACTTCGCGGAATTTTTTTATCACGTGAAACAGGGAATTTTGAAGTATCACTCCGGTGGTCGGCGACGTCATTCACAGTGTGATTATGAAGAATAACGGCATATCCCAAATCTTGACCTTCGATGAAAAGGACGATTTCAAGCAGATCCCCGACCTGACGGTGCTTCATCCGAGAGACATTAGGATACAAGGCTAGAACAACTGAGGACTGGTTGACCGCGACCACCGCACCTTTCGCGTCACTCGCCAATCCCGCGCCTTCAGGTAAAATATAGGTTTGAGGTTGAGTGCCATGCGTACACGGGTTATCGCGTCGGCGGTGCTGTTTTTGGCAGTCACCATGGTGTCGGCGCCGTGGCTCGAATCCGAAGCCGATCAGGGAGTTCCGCATTTCAATGCGGCTTCTCCGGCGGCGGGCGCCAAGCTTCCGCCCATCCTCACCAAGGATCAGCTCTGGGGCGCGAATGCACAGTTTCCGTATCAGAGCCATGCCTATGAGCTGGCGGCGAAGATTCCGAAGATCATCTACCAGCAGCCGTGTTACTGCTACTGCGATCGCGGCATGGGACACACCAGTCTGCACAGTTGCTTTTCAGGCACGCACGGTGCGGAGTGCGCCACCTGCCTCAAAGAACTCTATTACACTTACGCAATGTACAAGCAGCACAAGACGGCGCGGCAGATTCGCGCCGGAATCATCAAGGGCGACTGGAAGTCGATCGATTTGAACACAGCGACAAGCATCGATTGAGCGAACTTTCGAAACAGGCTTTTCTCGGAGTTCTCTGCGTCTCGGCGGTAGAGTTTTTTGATTTCGACTCTGAACTAAATTCTGAACTAGAGGCGGTTTGATGGCATTGAAGGTAGCCCCCAAAAAACAAGCAGCGGAAGATCCACGACACACACAAGCGGTGCAAAGCTACGAGTCAGGACTTCGCGCCTTGCAGGAACACAAGTTCGAGAAGGCCAAAGGCCACCTGCAGAAGGCGCTGAGCGGGCCGGACAAATCCCTGGTCGACCGGGCCCAGGTGCATATCGTCACCTGCGACAAGCATCTGAAAGAGCCCGCACTGCAGTTCAAAACAGCGGAAGAGCATTACGACTACGCGGTGTCGCTGATCAACACGGGCGACTATGAAGCCGCGCGCGAGCACCTCGACAAGCTGTTGCGCCAGAGTCCGAAGGCGGAATTCGTGCTCTACGGATTGGCCGCGTTGAATTGCCTGACCGGACACGTGGAGGAATCGCTCAAGACGCTCCACGAGGCGATTCAAGTGAAACCCGCACTGCGCTTTCAGGCGCGGAATGACACCGACTTCCAGAATCTGGCGGAAGATCCGCGCTTCACAGAACTGCTCTATCCAGATCCAGGCGCCGAATCGGAGCCGCGAGAAGAAGAAGCGAGCGCATATTAACGCTGGCTTCTGGCTTCTAGCTCCTAGCTAGCAGCCAGAAGCTAGAAGCTGTACCAAGGCGGTATGCTTCCCCAGTTGCGTACTACTTCATCCGATACCGGCAAGGCTGGCCCCGAATTGCGCGTGGTTGCGATCGGCGGCGGCACCGGCCTCTCCACGCTGCTGAAGGGCCTGAAGCGCTACGTCATGACGCCGGCGCTGGCCATCTCCGGTCAGCCCACCATTCGCGAATTGTGCGGCGTGGTTACGGTCAGCGACGATGGCGGATCGAGCGGCCGTCTGCGCAAAGAATTCAACATGCTTCCGCCGGGCGATGTGCGCAATTGCATCGTCGCGCTCTCCGAGGACGAAGCCCTGCTCTCCAGACTGTTCCAGCACCGCTTCGCGAAGGGCTCCGGCCTCGAAGGCCACAGCTTCGGAAATCTTTTTCTGGCGGCGCTGACTTCGATCACCGGAGACTTCGCGGAGGCGGTGCGGCTGTCTTCCGAAATTCTGCTCACGCGCGGGCACATCTATCCCGCCACTACGTCGAGCGTGGAGCTGGAAGCGCTGCTCGAAGACGGAACGCGAGTGCGCGGTGAGACGCGGATCACCGCGAGCAAGGGCAAGATTCGCGAATTGGTTCTCGTGCCGCCAGATGTGGAGCCGCTTCCCCAAACCCTCGACGCCATCGCCAACGCAGACCTGATCACGATCGGTCCCGGGTCTCTGTTCACCAGCCTGATTCCGAACTTGCTGGTGCGCCGAATCTCCGAAGCGATTCTTGAATCGCCGGCTATCAAAGTATTTATCTGCAATCTGATGACGCAGGCAAATGAAAGCCTTGGTTTAACTGCGGCAGATCATATCCGTGCGCTTAACAACCACGCCGGAATCCAGTTATTCGACTACGCGCTGCTCAATCGCAAGATGGCATCGCCGGAATTGAAAGCAAAGTACGCGTTGGAGGGAGCTTCGCAGATCGTGATCGATCTGGAAGCCATCGAGGCGCTGGGCGTGTGCCCGGTCCTGGGGGATTATCTCGACGAGGGCGACGCGGCCCGCCACGCTACCGACCACGTCGCACACGACCTCATGGCGTTGATGGCGCAGGCACCGGACCGGCAGACGATTCGAAGCTGATTCGTATCAGACTTTTGTTTCCTATCAGGTCTTTGTTTTGTGTCAGGGTATCGCTTTAGCGATACCGAAAGTCCGCGCACAATGATGAGCCTCCTTTAGGAGTTGGCTGTATATTGACCTAGCATGGCAAAAGCGCCAAAGACAATAAGGACCAAGTCGAAATCCCCATCAAATCCGCAGAGCCCGCGCATCGCCATTGCCATTATGGCGGCGGGCAAAGGCACGCGACTCAAATCGAAGCATCCCAAGGTTCTGCACGAGGTCGGCGGCAAGCCGATCCTCGCGCATGTGATTGCCACGGCGCAAAAAGTCGTGCCCGCGCAAGACATTTTCGTGATCATCGGCCACGAGGCGGAGCGCGTGCGCGAGGCGGTCGCCGGCACCGGCGTGAAGTTCGTGCTGCAAGCCGCACAGCGTGGCACCGGACACGCGCTCATGGTGGCGCGCGATGCGCTCTCTCCCTACGATCAGGTCATCGTGCTCTCCGGCGATGCGCCGCTGATTACCGCCGAAACGATAAAGAAGCTCAGCGACTTTCATCGCGCTCAGAAAGCGTCCATGACTTTGCTCAGCGCCGATCTCGATAATCCTTATGGATATGGGCGAGTCATCCGCAAAGGCGCGGGAGAACGAGCGGAGGTTTTGGCGATTGTGGAAGAAAAATCCGCGACCCCGCAGCAGAAGAAGGTCCGCGAGATCAACTCCGGCTTCTATGCCTTCGATGCGCCCGCCTTGTATGAGCATATTGACCGTCTTTCCACCGCGAATCCGCACGGCGAGTACTACCTCACCGATATGGCGGGAATCTTTCACCATGCGCGCAAGAAAGTAGTTGCGATCAAAACCGAAGATGCGGGCGAAGTGCTCGGCAGCAATACGCGAGCGGAAATGATGATGCTCGATGCGCGGCTGCGGCTGGCGAAATGCCGCGAGTTGCTCGATGCGGGGGTCACGATCTTTTATCCGCACACATGCGTGATCGACAGCGACGTGGAAGTTGGCGCTGACACCGTCATCGAGCCCTTCGTTCAATTGCTGGGCGCGACGAAGATTGGCGCAGATTGCCGCATCCGATCCTACAGCGTCATCGGGAACTCAGTCCTCGGCGACCGAGTCACAGTGAAGCCGGGAACAATCATGGAAGGCTCGCGCATCGCAGCAGGAGCCGTCCTCGGACCGTACACTCACATGCGCCCTGGAAGCGAAGTGGGCGAGGGCGCTCACGTGGGGAACTTCGTCGAGACCAAGAAAATCAAACTGGGCAAGGGGTCCAAAGCAAATCATCTAAGCTATCTGGGCGACGCGGAAATTGGTGAGGGCGTCAACATCGGCGCCGGTACCATCACCTGCAATTACGACGGGGTGAACAAGCACACCACGGTGATCGAAGATGGCGTGTTCATTGGCAGCGATTCCACGCTGGTTGCCCCAGTCAAGATTGGCCGCGGCGCCTACGTCGCGGCCGCCAGTTGCATCACGGAAGACGTTCCGGCGGATGCGCTGGCGCTCGGCCGTGCGCGGCAAAGCGTGAAAGAGGGCTGGGCGCGGCAGAAGCGCGAGGCGCAGAAGAAAAAATAGACCGCTGTGGACGTTTAGAAAAGTTTAGTGATCCCGGCACTTGCCCGGCGATTCATCAGTCCAACTTTTCGGAATTCCAATACACTGTTGTTGTGCTAAGAACTGTCATCCTTCGCGAAGCGAAGGACCTATGTATTCGCCAGCAAGATGCATGGATCCTCGGCTTCGCGCATGATGACAGCAAAATAATTCGATAACCCATTCCAGAGATGCAACATCAAACCGAAGCGAAACGATGACTCCGACACCTCCAACCCAGGAACTATCCCCGGTCCGCTATAACGTTTCCCTCCTGACCGCCGAAGATTTCTATCTATTCAACGAGGGTAGCCACTATCGCATTTACGACAAGATGGGCGCGCACCTTGTGGAATCCAATGGCACCAAGGGAACCGTCTTCGGCGTCTGGGCTCCGAACGCTCGCCACGTTTCGGTGATCGGAGACTTCAATGGCTGGAATCCGCAATCGCATCAGCTCCAGCCTCGCGGCTCCTCGGGAATCTGGGAAGGTTTTATCCCCGGAGTCAGCAAGGGCACGTTGTATAAGTTCCACATCGATTCCACTCAACTCGGTTACCAGATTGAAAAGACCGACCCCGTGGGACTTTTCGACGAGAAGCCGCCGCGCACCGCTTCCGTGGTCTGGGACCTCGACTACACGTGGAACGACGCGGCCTTTCTAGAAACCCGCGCCGCCGCCAACTCACTGCACGCTCCCATCTCGATCTACGAGGTTCATCTCGGCTCCTGGATGCGCGTTCCCGAAGAGAACAACCGCTCGCTCACCTACCGCGAAATCGCGCCCCGGCTCGCCCACCACGTAAACAAGCTGGGATTCACCCACGTCGAACTGCTTCCCATCATGGAGCATCCCTTCTACGGCTCCTGGGGATATCAGACGACCGGCTATTTCGCTCCCACGTCGCGTTACGGCACACCGCAGGATTTCATGTACTTCGTCGACTATCTGCACCAGCACGGCATTGCGGTCATTCTCGATTGGGTCCCGTCGCACTTCCCTTCCGATGGCCACGGCCTTGCCTTCTTCGACGGCACCCACCTGTTCGAGCACTCCGACTCGCGCCAGGGCTTCCATCCCGATTGGAAAACCTTCATCTTCAACTACGGCCGCACTGAAGTGTGCAGCTTCCTGCTATCGAGCGCCATGTTCTGGCTAGACAAATATCATGCCGACGGTTTGCGCGTGGACGCTGTCGCTTCCATGCTCTATCTCGACTACTCGCGCAAGCAGGGTGAATGGATTCCCAACAAGTTTGGGGGACGCGAGAACCTCGAAGCCATCGACTTTCTGCGCCGCTTCAACCTCGAAGCTTACAAAGAGCATCCCGACATTCAAACCTTCGCCGAAGAATCGACCTCGTATCCCATGGTTTCGCGGCCCACTCATCTCGGCGGCCTCGGTTTCGGCTTGAAGTGGGACATGGGCTGGATGCACGACACGCTCAAGTATTTCAGCCAGGATCCGATTCATCGCCAGTATCACCACAACAAGTTGACTTTTCGCATGCTGTATTCATTCCACGAGAATTTTGTCCTGCCACTGAGCCATGACGAGGTCGTGCACGGAAAGGGCTCCCTGATCGGCAAAATGCCTGGCGACGAATGGCAGAAGTTCGCCAACCTGCGTCTGCTCTACGCATATATGTTCGCGCAGCCCGGCAAGAAACTGCTTTTTATGGGCTGCGAATTCGGCCAGGTTAGCGAGTGGTCGCACGATCGCAGCCTCGATTGGGACGTGTTGCAGTACCCCGTGCATCGCGGACTCATGAACTGGGTCGCGCAACTCAATCACCTCTATCGCAGCGAACCTCCGTTGCATTGGTTCGATAACGAGGCCAGGGGCTTCGAATGGGTGGATTGCAATGACGCGCCTCTGAGCGTCGTCTCGCTGCTGCGCAAAGGTGAGGACGGTGAGAACCCTGTCCTCATCGCGTGCAACTTCACGCCCGTGCCCAGAGTCGGATACATGGTAGGCGTTCCCACAGACGGCTACTGGAAAGAACTTCTCAACAGCGACGCGCGCGAATACGGCGGCAGCGGCATGGGCAATATGGGCGGCGCCGAGGCGCTCCACGAGACAACCCACGGACGCCCCTATTCGCTGCGACTGACGCTGCCCCCGCTGGGAGCGCTGTTTCTACGAAAAGCCTAGAAAGCTGCGGAGAACCAGCGATACGCGGGGATACGGGAAACGATCTCGTGTGCGTAGGAGACGAGGATCAGAACCGCGAACGTGATGACGGCAATCCTCCAGGAGCGTAGTGTCACTCAAACTTCTCCACTTCGGTGCATTCAGCGCCGTGCAAGTTCCGCTGATTGGATCAGGGGACTCCAGCAGTATGCCCAAAGAAGAACTTCCTTTCCACACCTGAATTGTGATAGCCACTTAGTCATGCGAGGAAACGACCTGCAGCAAGCGGAAATGTGGAGCCATGTTTCGCCCGAAGAGGGTTTTTCCGCAGCCTGCTAGTAGGCGGTGCGACTGGAGCCCCGTTCCTCAATACAAAAAATCTTCTTGACGTCCTCTAAGTGTATGGAGTATACATACACAGTACACTGAATGTTGCTGACCATTAACACCGACGATCCGCGCCCGATCTATCAGCAAGTTGCCGATGGGATCAAGCAACTGATCGCGGGGGGGAAGCTCGAGGAAGGCGCTGCGCTGCCGCCGGTGCGGCAACTAGCGGCTGATTTGGGAGTCAACCTCAACACCATCGCCACTGCCTATCGCGAACTGCAGAAGGAAGGCTTGATCACGGTGAAGCATGGCTCAGGGTCGGTAGTGGCGTCGTTGACCAGCACGGAGCGAAACCAGGACGAACTGCTGCGCCCATTGCGCACGGCGCTAACGCAAATGGTGCTGGCGGGCTTGCCTGAAAGCAAGATTCTTAGACTTGTCATCAACGAATTGCACCTGGTGGGAAAGGGAAGCAAATAAATGCCGAACGACCAGTTTATCTTGCTCTTCTATCTTTTCTGGTGGGGGGCGCGCATCCGCGGGTTCTTCCGTCGCTGGCCACAACCGCTGCTGCGAGGCTCGGAATGGTTCTTCAACGTTCACGTGCAGCCCGGTTTCTATGCCGGTCCCGGCAAAAAGATTCTTCATCGCTATCGGATGCGGATGTTTATTCCCTTTGTGCTAGACATTCCTATTGTGATGGCCATCTTCATCCCCGGCTATCTCCAGTACTTCATCTGGTTGTTGCTGGCGCAGGCCGGCGTGATCCACCTCAATCACGTGTTCTCCGTGGATATCGCGGAGCGGCAGGCGCGGCGTTTCGCGATCGCCGACGCCGAACAACCGGCTGCCGCCATATCGTTTTCACTGCAGCCGCGACGCCTGCGTGACTATACCAATCCCAAAGTGGAATGGGCGCTGGTGCTGTCTTTTTTGGCGACTTTTCTGTGGCTGCTCCACTATTACTTCGCGGCCCCTGAACACCACAATCTGCGCCAGGTATTTGGAGTTCCTGTTTTTTACCTTTACCTGCAGCTCGGCTTGTTGTTCGTGAAGCAGGTAATCGTGGCATGGCGCACTCCGGTGCCGCAGACCCAGGCAGCCGAGCACATAAAAGCGCGCGAAGAAACTCGTAAGTATTACCTCCTGATGTGCGATTTGAACCGCGCCGCCGTAGCCGCCGCGACCCTGTTCTGGCCCATCGTCCTGACGGCATCTCCAGCCGCCTCTATCCGCTACCGCAATCTCTGGATTGCGGTCTGGGTGGCGATCACGGTTGTAAACGGAGTTTGGGTAGAGATTAAGAGGAAGCAATTACTGAAGATGGCTTTGCGAGCCCGTCCCGTGAAACTTCCGGACTTCTTGCAGCAGTCTGAAATCGCGCGCTGGCCGCTTTGCTATCAGCCTTCCGCACCCATGTTGGTGCTGAAGGGCGCGCGCGGCTATTCACTGAATCTGGCGAATACGCTGGCCCAGTTCGGTGCGGTCTATTTGGCCGGCTGGGTGGTGCTGTTCGCCTTTTTGCGCATGGGCCACTAGACGAACCAATTCTAGAAACATATCGAAGAGGAGAAAACTCGATGAAAACGAGACGGGAGAAGTGTGTCTTCACTACGATCGGCTCTACTACGATCGCCTTTACCAAGGTCGTCCTTACCAAGGTCGTCCCAACTACGATTGCCGTTGCGATAATCCTGCTGGTGCTCCTCTCCGGGGCATCGTTGTTGAGCGCAGCCCAGGCAACGCCGCCGGCCAGCGCCGCCCAATCTGCTAAGGGGCACAGCGTTACCGGCGAGTGGCAGGGAATGGTATCCCGGCAGCACCTGATCGTGAAGATTGAGCAGGCAGCCGACGGCACTCTCAGTGGAAACCTTACCAGCGTCGATCAGGGCAACGTCACCATCCCCATTGATAGCGTGTCTTTCAAACCGGACGGCACGCTGCACCTTGAACTGAAGGCCGCTGGCGCCGCTTACGAAGCGCAGCTCAGCGACGATGGCAGCGAGCTTGCCGGAACCTGGCACCAGGGCGGCAATTCTGTAACACTCTCGTTTCACCGTCCCGGTGCGACCGCAGCCAAGTCCACGCTCAAAGCCAGAACTCTGGGACGCATTTCGCTGGAGCCGTGCCGCACCGCAGATGGCAACACCGAGGGCCTGTGCGGAAAATACGAGGTCTACGAAAACCGGACATCGCAGAGCGGGCGCAAGATCGCGCTGAACATCATGCTGCTGCCGGCAGTTTCGGACAAACCGGCGAGCGATCCCTGGTTCGCTCTGGCGGGCGGTCCGGGGCAAAGTAGCGTAGAAGCCTATCCGCTAGTGGGTTTCACGACCAAGGTGCGGCAGCGGCGTGACGTGGTGCTGGTCGACCAGAGAGGCACCGGCGGATCGAATCCCCTGCCCTGCAATCTGCGCGACCCCAAGGATGCGCAGGCGACGATCGGCGAATTGCTGCCTCCGGAAAAGGTCCGCGCATGCCGTGCGGAGTTGGAGAAAAAGGCCGACCTCACTCAGTACACCACGTCCATTGCGGCCGATGACCTCGACGAGGTGCGGCAGGCTCTGGGCTATGACAAGATCAATCTATTCGGCGGCTCTTACGGCACCCAAGCCGCGCTGGTTTACTTGCGGCGGCACGGAGATCACGTTCGCACCATCACTTTGGAGGGGGTAGCCCCACCGCAGTACAGAATTCCTCTGACATTTTCCCGCACCACCCAGAACTCGGTCGATCAATTGATGGAGCGTTGTGCGGCCGACGCTGTTTGCCATAAAGATTTCCCCGATCTGCAGATAGAGTTCAAAGCCATCGTGGACCGGCTGGAGAAATCACCGGCGCATTTTGAGGTAAAGAACCGGCAGGCTGGAGAAACCCAGTCAGTTACTCTTTCGCGCGGCATGTTTGTCGGAAGCTTGCGCCCGCTGCTCTACGTTCCCGAGTTAGTCAGCGTGTTTCCCTACATGATCCACCGCGCCTACCAGGATGATTGGAGCACTTATTCGGCCGCGGTGATGACAATACGGCCAGCCATTGACAAATCAATCGACCGCGGCATGAGCCTGTCGGTGATCTGCGCGGAAGATGTGGCCGGCCTGAAGGAAGGAACGATTCGGCGCGAAACCAAAGGCACTTATCTGGGCGACTTCCAGGTCCGTGCATACCAGGACGCCTGTCGCGAATGGCCTCAGGGCAACATTCCCAAGGATTTTCACGCTGCCATACATTCCGCCGTGCCCGCGCTGCTGATCTCGGGAGCGCTCGATCCGGCCACGCCGCCCGAAGCATCGGCGCAAGCGGCGCACGATCTGAGTAACAGCCGAGTGGTGGTGGTGAAAGACGGGACCCATGGAACCGGCTCTCCTTGCATCGACGGGCTCATTGTGCAGTTTGTAGCGCAAGGTTCAACAGAGGGCCTCGACGTCTCTTGCGCTGACCAGATCCATCTGCCGCCGTTCGTGACCCAGGCACAAATGGATCAAGTTCAGCACAAGGCAAACAGCTCACATTAGGACGCGCGGCTGAGGCCTTGGCGGCAGAGTTGGCAAATCGCGCAGTAACGAAGGAGATGGTTATGGCGACAACAACAACGGCGAAAACAAACCTTACAAAGCAGCTGGCGTTGGTGGCCTTGATTTGCGTCGTCTTTCGGTTCGTGACGCACAGGCTCGGGTGGCACCCGCCGTCCTTACTGGCGGGAAATGTCAATCATTTAGATTACGATGTCGAATGGAACCGCGTAACTCCAGCGCTGATCCTCTGGATCGTTTTTTCTTTGTACTGGACCATCGCGTCGTTGAACTCTTCGGCAACCAGGAGTTCTGAATCCAGACTCTCGACCTCTCTCCATCAAATCTTGCTCAATGCAGCGCTCCTTCTACTTTTCTGGCCGGTGCCGCGGCTCACCGGCTGGTTTTTGCCCCAGCGGTTTCATTTTCTCGTAGCCGTCGGCGCGCTCGTCCAGGCAGCGTTTCTTCTTCTGGCCGTCTGGGCACGCCGCCATCTGGGACACAACTGGAGCGCGGCAGTCAGAATCGGAGTGGACCACGAATTAATCCGCACAGGACCGTATCGGATGGTGCGGCACCCTATCTACACCGCGATGCTCGGCATGTTCCTGGGAACGGCCATCGCCTCCAGCCAATATCACGCCCTGCTTGGATTGACGATTTTGGTGGGAGCTTACTTGCGAAAAACACGGCTGGAGGAAGAGATTCTGCAGCAGACCTTTGGTGCTGAGTTCGACGCCTACCGGCGCGGCACCTGGGCGTTGGTGCCGTTCCTGATCTGACGCGACCAGCATTGCGAATCCGGCGTCGCAGGCGCGTGGCCGAACGGGGCGCGCCGCACTCCGCCAACACTCAGCGCATCGCTCCCACTCTCATGCTATCCTCGCACTAGAGTCCACAACCTTGCGGATGCGCATCCTCACCCGCTACATTCTGGGAGAAGTCGTCTCCCACGCGCTTATCGGCGCCGGCGTTTTTACTTTTGTCCTTTTCACCCGCGATCTCGGACGCATCCTCGAACTTGTAGTCCGCAACAGCGCCCCACTCCCTAGTATTGCCGAAATCTTCTTTTTCACCATCCCCGTCGCGCTCACCTACACCATCCCCATGGGCGTGCTCGTCGGCATCCTCATCGGGCTCAGCCGCCTCGCCGCAGACAGCGAGATCACCGCCATGCGTGCCAGCGGCCTGGGCGTATGGTACTTCTTGCGCGTCATCTCAATCTTCGTCGTCGTGGCCTGGCTGCTCGCTCTCGGCAACAGCGTTTATCTCGCGCCCGCCTCGCTTGCCTCCCTGGGAGGCCTCGAGGACAACCTCAAGTCTTCGCAAGCGTCTTTCGAAGTTCAGCCTCGCGTGTTTTACGAAGGCTTCCCGAAGAAAGTCCTCTACGTGCAAGACGTCAAAACCATGGCCGGCGGCGCCCTCTGGAAAGGCGTGTTCCTAGCCGATTTGACCGACCCCTCGGCGCCCGTCATCAGCCTGGCGCGCGAAGGCGTGCTCGTCAGCCAGGCTGTCGACACGATGGACTTGCATCTCATCAACGGCTCCACTCACGAAATTCCCGATCCCAGGAATCCCGACCAGTACCAGATCTCCACCTTCCAGACGACTGACATCCCGCTCCAGATGCAAGCGCAAAACAGCCAGGAACACGAGCCCACTTCACTCGCTGAGATCAAGTTTTCCGAGCTTCTCCGCGTCGCGCCCAACGCCGACCCCTCCACCCGCCGCTGGAACCTGATCGAATACCATCGCCGCCTTTCGCTGCCGACCGCTTGCATCGTCCTTGCCCTGGTCGGTATTCCGCTCGGCCTCTCGTCGAAGAAAGGCGGCAAGTCCAGCGGCTTTGTCTTGACCATTCTGCTGGTCTTTCTCTACTACTCGCTTTCTTTGATTGGAGTGTCTTTCGCGCGCCAGGGACATCTCTCACCTGCCGCCGGCGTTTGGCTCGCCGACTTCGTGTTTTTTGTAGGAGGAGTTTTTCTGCTCTGGCAATCGGAACGCCGCCCTATCGAATTGACGGCCTTCCGCTCCTGGTTTGGAACCTCATGGCTGAAAACGATATGGGCGAAAGCGCCAGGGTTTAAGACTTCATGGTTTAAGCCTTCGACCTCGCCTGCGCCCCTGAACGGCGAGTCGTCCCTTCGTGAGAACACCCCTGGGCTCCGGCGCCGGCGCTTGTTCAATCTTCATTTCCCAACCATCCTCGACGACTATGTGCTGCGCGGCTTCGCCTTCTACCTCGCCCTGATCGCGGGCGCGTTCGTGACGCTGCTGCTGGTCTTTACCCTGTTCGAGCTGCTCAGCGATATCCTGCGGAACCAGGTCTCGCCGGTCATCGTCGGCGAATACCTGCTCAACGTCACCCCTTACTTCCTCTACTATCCGATTGCGCCTCTCAGCATGCTGCTGGCGGTGCTGGTAACTTTCGGACTACTGCAGCGCACCAACGAAATCACGGCCATCAAGGCTACCGGCATCAGTCTTTACCGTGTCATCGTCCCGGTCTTGGTGGCCTCCACCCTGGTCGCCGGAGTGCTCTTTCTTTCCGACCAGCTCTATCTTCCCTACACCAACAAACGGCAGGACGCGCTCCGCAACCAGATCAAGGGCAAACCCGCCCAAACTTATCTTCGCCCCGACCGCAAGTGGATCTTCGGACAACACTCCGACATTTATTACTATCAACTCTTCGATCCCGACCGCGACGTTTTCGGCGGTGTCTCCGTGTTCCAGTTCGATCCGCACACCTTCCAGATCACGCATCGCATCTATGCTGACCGCGCGCACTGGTCGAATTCGATGAGCCGGTGGGTTTATGAGCAGGGATGGGAGCGCAGCCTGAACGGTTCCGCCATCGAGAGCTATCGCAAGTTCGATGCCGCCACCTACCCAGAATTGGCGGAAGCGCCCGCCTACTTCAAGAAGGAAGTTAAACAATCGTCGGAAATGAGTTACGACGAATTACGCAGCTACATTCACGATCTGGAACAAAGCGGCTTCGACGTAGTACGGCTGCGCGTGCAGCTGCAAAAGAAGATTGCCTACCCGCTGATTACATTCGTGATGGCCGTCCTCGCCATTCCCTTCGCGCTTTCCGCCGGTAAGCGCTCGGCGTTGACCGGGGTCGCAACCGCCATTGTCATCGGCCTTTTCTACTGGACCATCTCTGCTCTGTTCGAGTCGATGGGCAACTTGAGTCAGCTTCCACCCGCGGTCGCGGCCTGGTCACCCGACCTGGTTTTCGGGTTCGTCGGAGGCTATTTGATTCTTCGGATGCCGACGTAAGAACATTGAATCATTGAGGCATTGAAAACCTGCCGGGAACTTAGGCTTTCAATGACTAAATGATTAAACGATTCAATAGCCTCGCTCTAGTGCGCCGCCATCCCGCTCGGCGGCGCCGGAGCAATCGTTATCGGAAGAACGCCCATGGCTCCGGTCGTTGTATCCAGCGAAAAGGAACTAATGTTATCCGAGTTACTGTTCGATACGAAGAGGTACTGCCCGGTATTGTCTATGGTCGGGTGCAGCGCCATCGATACCGGCTGCGTTCCCGCCGGTTGGTTCGCCGGGGCTAGCGGGGCCAACGTGCCCGTGTCCGTGTTTATGCGATATCCATAAACGTTGTTCGAGACTTCGCCCATGACGTAAAGAAAATTGTTCGTCGGATCCACCAGCATGACAGCGGGATACCCTGGGCCCGACGCAGCGCAAGATTGCGCCGGCGCGCAGGTTACCGCAACCATCAGGTTGGCGGCCACATCCGCCTGCGAGCAGTTCGAATTCTCCACCGTGCACAGTTGGAACGGATTGACCGCTCCCGGCCCAGAAGCTTGATTGCCCACATAGACAAACACGCCCCCCGAAAACGATCCCTCGGCATTCGTGTTGACCGCGGTCACCGAGATGGGATTGGCCGCCTGGATGGTATAAGGCGAATTCGGTTGCTCGGTCAGCACGCCCGATGAGTTCACGGCATACACACTCACCGTATTGTCATTGTTTGGGGATGGCGGAATGCAGGCCTGGCTGCAAATGTCTTCATTGTTGCTGACGAACAGAAGTTCCTCGCCGGTGGCACCACCTGGCGGGGTAAACGCAATCGCCGAAAGCCCGGTCGGAATCTTGCTTAGAAAGAACGGACTCCCGCTTGCCAAGGTCAGAGTCGTTGAGCCCGGCGTCGCCATAAACACCGAGATCGATGGACACATATCGGTAGGACCGCTGGGAGCATGCGGACAGCTCGGACTTGTCTGCGTAGGCGTCGGATATCCCGGTGGAGGGTAGGACCCCTGATCGATCACGAACAAGAACTGTCCCGTGGCATCCCGCACCATGGCCTTGGCAGTGTCAGGGTAGGAAGTGCTTGCGGTACAGGGAGGGCTTGCGCAGGGGGTCCAATACACCGGCGATCCCGGCGCCGACAGGCTCCCATCCGAATTCACAGAATACGGAATAATCGACGGCGCAATCGCAGGAGAGGAGCCAGACGCCACACACTGGTTACCCTGCTGCACGCACGGCACACCTTGATTTAGAACAAACGCGGTTGCGCCCAGCGGGTCGAGCAAAATGTCCAGAGGAGCCCCGCACGGTATGGGATTGGCTTGAGTCGGCGACGTGGGGCACGTGGTCGCATTGGAATTGACCAGCTCGATGGCGCCGTTTTCCAAGTTAATGGCAAAGGAACTCACAGTATTCCCTAGACCATTGACCACCTGGGTCAGCACATACAAGACTCCCGTGGGCCGGGACGAGGAACTGCCACAGTTGAGCAGAAATAAACTCAGGGCGCAAATGGCCACGAGCGCAACGACTCCGCCGATCTTCTTCGACATCTGTTCTCCCAAGGGATCTCCAATCGGCGCGCTTTTCGCCGAATTGGAGCAGTTAGCCGCTTCCCGTCCGCGGGCGATGCCTCGCCAGCCATTACGGAATCTGAAGCTTGTGGCTGAAATATATTTGTTTATCAGGAATGAGCGGGAAGAGCAAACCCCTGAACAGGAGGACCAGCCGGAATCCTGATTTCCACCTGCAACCCACCCTCTTTGCGGTTGGATGCGCGAAGTTGACCGCCGTGCAGCCTGATAGCCCGGTCTACGATCGACAGGCCCAGCCCGGCTCCTCCGGTCTGCCGGTTGCGGGCATCGTCCAGTCGATAAAAGGGCTCAAATATTTTGGGCAGCGCTTCGTCTGGAACACCGGGGCCGGAATCAAGCACGCGAAGCACAATTTCTTCTTCGCCCTGCCCGCCCCGCTCCCGCTCCAGCCGAACCTCCACCGTCGTACCTTCAGCAGTATAGCGCGTGGCGTTCCTCACCACATTCTCCACTGCGCTCCGGAGCAGGTCCGGATCGGCATCCACCAGGAATTCATCGTATTCGTGTTCACCCGTATCCGTGGCATCGGCCTTCACTATTACGCGACATCCCCGCCCCAGAGTTTCGAACTCGGCGTCGCGCGCCACGTGCTCGGCCAACTCCCGCAGTGACAACCTGTTTTTTCGCAGACCGTCAGCGCCCGACTCCAGCCGCGAGATGGTCAGCAGCCGCTGGATCAGTTGATTCAGCCGGTCGGCCTCTTGTTCGATCCGGTTCAGAGAAGCCTCAGCTTCTGGCGTGGCCCGCTGCCGCGCCAGCCCCAATGCCACGCTCAGCCTGGCCAGCGGAGACCTCAGTTCGTGGGAAACATCCTTCAACAGACGCGATTGCGAATCCACCAGCCGTTCGATGCGTTCAGCCATGCGGTCAAAATCACGCATCAACTGCGTCAGTTCATCGCCGCGTCCACTCGTGGGTGCGCCCGCGCGTGCGCTCAAATCGCCGGCCGCCAGGCTCTGCGCCGCTTTCCGCAGGCGCGTCACCGGACTCGTCATCGACCAAGCCAGCAGATAGCAAATCAGTCCCGACGAAATGATTGCGATGGTGATTCCCAGCAACGGGATGTCATGCCGTCCGAAAAATACTCCCGGTCCCTGCGGCAGCTCCAGCACCAGCGTGTAGCGTTTTCCATCCAGCGTCAGCGCCTCCCGCATAATGCGATCGGGCAGCAGATTGTCGATCCAGGTACGGTGGTGGAGCGGGCCATAGCGCGGTGGGACGCCCCGCCGCACGTCTTCGATCCAGGGCGGCACTGACCTTCCAGCGAGTTCATGCCCCGAAGGATCGAAAACAAAGGCCCGCACGTGCTGGGTGTGCCAAAGGTCTTCAAGGTATTCGTGGACGCCGCGCTCTCCACCACTCTGGTAAGCATTCACCGCTTCCGCCAAAGCTTGCAAGCCCTGGCTCTCGATCCCGTGCCGCGCCGGCTGCAGGGCAATCGTCACCAGAATCGCCAGCACCAGCGACAGCGCGAGCGCGGCCCAGAATGACAGGAAAATCTTGAGGAAGAGACTCTTCATTATTATTCTTAAGTGAACTGCTGCGAGCTACGAGCCACGAGCAACCTGTTCGCTCGTAGCTCGAAGCTCGCAGTCTATTTCTTCGCTTTCGCCGCCGGCCGCGCAAACATGTAGCCGACTCCGCGAATCGTCTTGATGTGATCTCCATCCTCTTCGGAGTCGCCCAACTTCCGCCGCACCTTGCTGACATGCATATCGATACTGCGGTCAAACGGCATGAACTTCCGGCTGAGCACGGCATTCACCAGCCGCTCCCGCGTCACCACGCGCCCCGCCTCGCGCAGCAGCACTTCCAGCAGATTGAATTCCACCGAAGTCAGATCGACCGGTTGTCCAGCTCGCGTCACGTTCCGCGTCGCCGGATCCAGTTCCACGTCGCCCACACTCAGCACTTCCGGGACTGCGTCTGCCGCCTTAACCGGCTTGGTGCGGCGCAGCACGGCGCGGATTCGCGCCACCAGCTCCCGCGGGTTAAACGGCTTCGGAAGATAGTCGTCCGCTCCGATTTCGAGTCCCACGATGCGATCCACGTCCTCGCCGCGCGCGGTTAAGAGCAGCACCGGAATCTTCGACACACTGCGAATCCGCCGCAGCACTTCGAAGCCATTGATCCCCGGCAGCATGACGTCGAGCACCACCAACGCATACTCGTTGGTCAGCGCCTGTTGCAGCCCCTGTTCGCCGTCATGAACCGCCTTCAGGCTGAAACCCTCCGCGGTCAGATATTCCTGCACCAGCGAACATAATTCGACGTCGTCATCCACCACCAAAACGTGATCCATTCTTTTATTCATCTAACACCTTCACGAGTGCCAACAAGGTAAAGATTTGTGATTACGCAAATTGTCGTCTTGTTACGTGAATTCTCGCCCTGTCACGTGTCTTGTCTCGTTTACGCGTATTGTCATCCTGAGCGAAGCGAAGGACCTATGCACTTGCTCGCGGCGCCGGAAAGCATATAGGTTGTTTGCCTCGCTCAGTTCGCCTCCCTCGGGACGGTATCCCCGTTGTCGATCCTGACTCCCCTTTACAAAACTTTACCGCGATTGACCGACTCTTTACCCCATATTTTCTTGAATGGTGTTCTTATCTGCATATAGATGTTCGGGGTGCCCCCGAACCCCGAAGAGATCCAAGCAGAACCACAAGGAGTTCCAATGAAATCAGCTCGTATCCGCATTCTCACCATCGGTGCCGCTGTGTTGCTGGTGGCCGCAGTCGCGGTCGCTCAGGGTCGGCACGGTTTTGGTGGCCCCGGCGGTGACTTCCACCGCATGCTCAGGCAGCTTGATCTGACCAGCGATCAACACAGCCAAGTCAAGGCGATCTTTGAAAAAGAGAAGCCCGCCCTGCAGCCCCTGATGCAGCAGATGCGCCAGAACCACAGCGCCATGACCGCGCTTGAGGCCGCCGGTCCTTTCGATGAAGCCAAGGTGACTGCGCTGGCCACGCAAAACTCGCAGACCATGATCCAACTGCAGGTCGAGCACGAGCGCATCAAGTCTGAAATCATGGGAATTTTGACCGCCGATCAGAAAGCCAAGCTGGCTCAGATCGAGGCCAATCACGAAGCGCGCACGAACAAACAGACGGCTCCGCCGCCCACGAACTAGCTTTTTCTGTAGAGACGGGGCTTGCCCCGTGTCACTCTGTGCCGGGAGACGCGGCAAGCCGCATCTCTACCAAATGTCTCTCTCCATTCCGGGTGAGGGAACGGAACCTCAAACCCCGTCCCTCGCCCGGCTTTTTCACCGGCTCTTCGAGACCAGGCGACGAACCGAAGTGGAGGAACCGCATGGAACGCGCCGACCTGCTCTACTCGGGTTTGATGTTTGCCGCCGGCATGCTGTCCGTCTGGACCGCTCTGCTGCTCACTGTCGCGTTCTTTGTCCTAGCGCCGTCGCTCGGAAAATCCGCATCCACCGCTGCTACAATCTCATCTACAGGAAGTCATGCTCTAACCGATCATGCGCTGACCGCTCATGCTGTGACAGATCGCGCTCCCGTGCATCATGGTGCCGAAGAGACTACTCCCGCTCGTTCCGTATCTGAAGCATTACCGCAGCGGTCTCGTTTGGGGCGGCCTTTGCGTCTTATTCAATAACGGAATCTGGATCCTCTTTCCGCAAGTCCTGCGCCGCGCCATCAACGATCTTCACACCGGCGTGACCCGGCAGAAACTTCTCACTTACTCCCTGATCATTATCGCCATCGCTCTGATCAAAGGAACCTTCCAGTTTCTGACCCGCTGGGTGGTCATCGGCATCTCTCGCGACATCGAATTCGATTTGCGCAACGACCTGTTCGCGCACCTCGAGCGCCTCTCTTACTCCTACTATCAACGCAACCGCACCGGCGACATCATGGCCCGCGCCACCAACGACCTCAACGCCGTCCGTATGCTGCTGGGCCCGGCGATCATGTATTCGGCCAACACCATTGTTTTCACCGCCGGAGCGCTGGGATTCATGCTGGCC
>Ga0209274_10000077_pt1 | contig 93740 bp, 88 predicted proteins | sample HubBroMetageREF1_FD_188343 | JGI IMG/M metagenome (GOLD analysis project Ga0209274, IMG submission 188343) | Reference soil microbial communities from the Hubbard Brook experimental Forest, New Hampshire, USA - Hubbard Brook CCASE Soil... | ecosystem: Environmental > Terrestrial > Soil >...
CGAACCAAGGAACATCGATCAGCAAGGATTATGCACTTGCCACAACAGACACTCGCCAAATATAATTATGTACTTGAGATTCTGTGAGACTAAAAACGCCCCACACACAGAAATCCTGACACTCCCCGGATTGCCGCTGACCAAAATTGCTGTTGGTATACTCCAGATCTGGACGAAGTCCCTTTCGGCCTCACCACCGAGGCGAATATTCCACCGAGTGCCGGTCACTTGGACTCCGCTCTGGCCGCAACCTGTTCCGCTAGCCGATCGAGGTAAGCGATCATAGCCGGGTTGTCGGCGAAATCCTTGTATTCGCCTCGGTCTATCGCCTGCTCGCCGACCTGGATGGCCGCGCGGAGAGCGTCGAGCTTCCGGGCTGCCTCGACCTCGCGGTCTTCGACCAAGCGCAGAGCTTCGCTGGCGTTTCGATAGCGGCCCCTTTGCACCGGGGCCTCGATGAGAATTTCTTGGCGTTCAGTCAGAACGACATTCCGTGTCGGAACGACATTCCGTGTCGGCATGATGGGCACTTCCAATCGTAGCATTCATCGCACAATTGGCATAGTCGGCCAATAACAGCTTCCCGGCAACTCGTCACCGAGAACCCGATCACCCGCCATCCCCCGGCCTTCAGCCCTTCTTCGCCCAGGTCAGCTTCACCTTGAAATTGGCGTCGACCGAGCCCGAGGTCACGATTACCCCGGCCTTGATCGCGAGATCGATGCCGAATTCGACCTCGACCGTTTCCGGCGCCGTGGCCAGATCGGTCAGGGAGGCGAGCAGGCCTTCCGAGACGTCACGGATGCTGGTGAGCGCGTCTTTGAACGTCTGGTCGGCCTTCTCGACGACGCCGCCGCCCATGCTGGCGACACCCAGCCCCCGCCCGGCACCCACGCCCTTGCGCTCGACCATCATCCGGCCGCCCGAGGGCAGCAGATATTCGACCGGTCCGCTCATCGCCAGATCCTCCACCATAGCGAGGTCTTGCGACTCTAGGTTATTGGCCGCGGGGCTGCTACAGGATTGCGGTTCGCGGCTTCAGATCCTCGGGCATCGCCCCTTGCTCCGTCCCCCGACGGACACCAGGGCAATTCGCTCCGCGCTCGGTCGAGACAGGCCGAGCGAGACGGATCGGGCCGCCTCAGCCGCCCGAATTCGGGACCGCAGTGGTGTCGCTGCGCTGGAATTTTTGCAGGACGCTGGCATCGCTCGTGCCGACGACGGCCTCGGAGGTCGCGGTCGAGCTCCGGATCCGTGTGCCGAGCGGGGCGTCCTGCCGGGATGCGGCGTGCTGCTCCGGCGGCGGCGGCAGGTCACAGGCCGCGAGGGTCGAGGCGGCGAGAGCCAAGGCGACAAATGCACGCATTTTGCATGTACTCCGGACGGAACGTTTTCAAGGCTCGTTACGATCGCCGATCGGTCGGCGAAACGCCAGCGGAAATCCGGCCATCTCCGCCATCTTCCAGGGCCAGAGGCCGGTTTCCCGCGGCCGGTTTCCCGCCTATGATGGCCCATCATGATCGATGCTCCGTTCCAGCGCTATTGCACCGAAGTCATTCCCGAATGGGTCGACTATAACGGCCACATGAACGTAGCCTACTACGTCCTCGCCTTCGATCGGGGTACCGATGTGTTGTTCGACGTGCTGGGTATCGGCGCCGATTATGTGCGGACGGCGAATCATTCGATGTTCGCGCTCGAAGGCCACATCGCCTATGAGCGCGAGCTGCGCCTCGGGGAGCCGCTCGCCGTGCGCTCGACCATTCTGGCGGCCGACGCCAAGCGGCTCCATGTCTTCCACGAGATGTTCCACGGGCGGGAGGGCTGGCGCTCGGCCACGTTCGAAACGATGAGCCTTCATGTCGACATGGCACGCCGGCGCTCGGCGCCGTTTCCGGACGACGTGCAGCGGGTACTCGCCGCCGCCGCGGCGCGCCATGCGGTCCTCCCACGGCCCGAGGGCATCGGCCGCCGAATCGCCATGCCGGCATGACCCAGGAGCTCCATCCCGCCGCATCGATCGGCTTCGCCGCCAAGCTCCGCCGGCTCGGCATCCGCTCACGCATCAGGCTGCGCGACTTCGCCCGGGCGCGGATGCGCGAGGACGAGATCGGGCTGGTGGCCCTGGCCGGGCTCCTGGGAATCGGTGCCGGCTTCGGCGTCGTGCTGCTGCGCCGCGGCGTCTCGGCATTTCACGCCATGGCATTCGATATCCCGCTCTCCGGGCATCTCAGCGACGGGTATAATCTCGATTGGTGGCGAGTGCTGGTGCTGCCGTGCGGGGGCGGGCTGGTGGTCGGCGGCGTCGCCTGGGCGATCCGCCGCTGGCGGCCGCGCGAGATCGTCGACGCGATCGAGGCCAATGCCCTCTATGGCGGCCGCATGTCCTTGACCGACAGCATCAACCTCGCGATCCTGACCGTGCTCTCCGGCGGCTTCGGCGCTTCGATCGGTCTCGAGGCTGCCTATACCCAGCTCGGCGCCGGCTATTGCTCGCGTATGGGTCTGATGCTGAAGCTCCGGCGCGACGATCTGCGAACCCTGGTCGGCTGCGGTGCCGCAGCGGCGATCGCGGCGGCGTTCAATGCGCCCTTGGCCGGCGCCTTCTATGCGTTCGAACTGGTCATTGGCCGCTATACATTGGGTAATCTGGCGCCGGTGGCAGTTGCCGCGGTGACCGGCACCTTCACCGCCCGCGCCACCCTCGGCGCCGAGCCGAGCTTCGTGGTCGAGCGGCCGGTCCATATCGCCCCGTCCGATTATCTACTGTTTTTCGTGATGGGCCTGGCTTGCGCGGTTCTCAGTATCTTGGTCATGCAAGGTGTCACCATGACCGAGCAATGGTTCCGCCGGCGCTCGGTGCCGAACTGGCTGCGCCCGGGGATCGGCGGCTTCGCGGTGGCTGCGATCGCCCTCGTCTACCCCGAGGTGTTGGGCAGCGGCCATGGCGGTATCGTCGCCGATCTGCATCTGGGCTACGCCTTCGCCTATCTGATCGGCATGATCGCAGCCAAGATCGTCGCGTCGGCGATCTCGATCGGCTCCGGATTCCGCGGCGGCTTGTTCAGCGCCGCGCTCTTCATCGGCAGCCTGTTCGGGGCCTCCGCGGCCCAGCTCGGCAATTCGGTGGTGCCCGGGCTCGATCTCGATCCGCTGGCCTATACGCTGGTCGGCATGGCGAGCGTCGCCGCCGGCATCATCGGGGCGCCGGTGACCATGATCCTGCTGGTGCTCGAAGGCAGCGGCGATTTCTCGGCGACGATCGGCGTACTGGTGGGCGTGATCACGACCACGGTCGCAGTTCGGCACTGGTTCGGCTATTCCTTCGCGACATGGCGCTTTCATCTGCGCGGCCTCAAGATTCGCAGCCCCGAGGATATCGGCTGGCTCGACGAGTTCCGGGTCGGCCGGCTGATGCGGACCGACACCAAATCCGTGCCCGTCGGCATGAGTGTCGCCTCGCTGCGCAAGCTGTTTCCGATCGGCAGCGCCAAGCGGGTCTTCGCCGTCGACGGCAAGCGGCTGGCCGGAATCGTCGATCTCATCGAGCTGCACGGCCCCGATCTGGCCGCGTCGCCCGAGGATCTGACGGCTGGCGATCTGGCCCATCCCGCGACCGTCCACCTCCTGCCGAACGAAGACGTGCGCACCGCGCTGCAGAAATTCAGTGACGCCCAGATCGAGACGCTGCCGGTCGTGGACAGCCCGGAAACGATGGAAATCGTCGGATTCCTGACCGAGGCCTATGCGCTCCGCCGCTACAATCAGGAGCTGGAACGGCGCCGGGCCGAGAGCGAGGGCGATTCCGGCTTGTTTTCGAGCGCCATCCGGTCGGAAGGCTGAGCGGGCGGCCGGGCGATGCGCATCGGGTCGGCTTGGTCCGGAGCAGGCGGACATCTTCGCGCCCGACTGCGCCATGCCGTCAAATATGCGCTGGTCTCGATCCTTCACCGCTATCATCCGCCGATCGGGCTCCAGCCGCTGCATCTCTATTTCTGGGCCGACGCGCTCTTCCAGACTGCGGCGCTCGACGGCGCCGTGGTCGAAATAGGCCTGGACCAGGGCGGTACGATGGCGTGGTCGATCGATTTTCTGGCGCGACTGGATCGTGCCAAGCCCTATTACGGCATCGATACTTTCTCCGGCTTCGTCCCGGCGCAATTCGATGCCGATCTGCGGGAAGGCAATACCGAACGGAACCGCAGGGCCTTCGCCTCGAACTCGATCGGCTTGGTGCGCCGGGTGCTGGCGCGCCACCGCGGAGCTTCCGGGATTCTGGTCGAGGGCGATATCTGCACCCTGCCGGAATCGGCCTTGCCGGCACGGATCGCCTGTGCGCTCGTCGATGTCGATCTGGCCCAACCGGTCGAGGCCGCCCTCGACCGGATCTGGCCCCGCCTCCTGCCCGGCGGGCGCATCCTGGTCGATGACTGCTTTCCGCACTCGGCCGGCAATTGGCAGGCGATCCGCGGCTATCGAGCCTTCTGTCGGCGCGTCGGCGTGGCCGAGACCTATCTCGCTGCCATGGGCTTTCTGTGTGCGCCGGCTCATCCCGGCGAGGCTACCGCCACCTCGCCCCCGACTGGGCCGTAGAAGATTACCCAAGCGGCGAAATCATCGTCGAAGTCGACGAAGCGATGGGCCATGCCCGCGGGCACGAAGATCACGTCACCGGGCCCGAACGCCCGGCTCTCGCCGGCGCGCTCGAACCGGCCGGCGCCGCGCCAGACGACATAGAGTTCGTCGCGTTGATGGGGGCCCTGAGGATCGGTCCGGCGCGGGGCGTAGAACCCGATCCGGGCCGTCCCCTGCACCAGGACTTCGCGGAATTGCTGAGTGGGTGCTGCCGGCAAGCCGGCGCGGGCGTCCGCGACGGTGACCAGCCAGTCGGTCGGCATTGATCGGTTCTCCTTCCTGCAGTCCGACGAATTCACGCTCGGCGGGAAATTCTCGCTGAAATCGTGGGACGAAAGCATCTTGACCGCATCCGAGGCAAAAGCCAGGCTCTGTCGCGATGTCCGCGCTACGCGCCTGCACGGTGAGTATAGAGGGGAGTTCGCATGATCCATTCGGCGCGCCTTTCCGCCCTGAGCCTACTGCTGCTGGCGTTGGCTGCCTGCGGCACGACTACCCCGCCGCCGGCTGCAGTCGCGCCAGCGCCGGTCGCCGCCGTCCCGGCGCCGATTCGTCCGTCCTGGGTCCGGCCCGACCTCGATCTGCATTGGCTCGCTGCCGATGGCTCGGTCCAGTATCCGCCCAATGACGGATTCTTGGGAACTCCGGTGCAAAGTACCCTGCAGCCGGGTCGTCTGATCGACCGCTTCGGCGGGTCGGGCCGCTATTTCAGTCCGAAAGGCGAACCCTTCGGTGCCCGCGCCCTGCCGAGCGTATGCGAGGCGCAGACCTATACAGTCTATCGAGTCGTGAAACCGCTCCCGGTCGAGAGCGGCAAGGCGGTGCCCTGGTTCGACGAGCCCGGCGGCGCCACGCAGTACGAGACGCAAGAGGCATCGGCGGCGCTGGTCAGCGAAGGCGTCCTCGTGCCGGTTCCGGATGCCGGTCCGGCGCCCTGCGGCTGAGCCCTCGGCACACGATCAGACAGTATGCGGCCGCGCCGGCGGCGGGTCGTCCGGCAGGTCGATGAACTCGACACTGTCTTCCGGCGGTAATCTCATCCGCCCGGCCTTCCAGTCCGCCTTGGCCTGTTCAATCCGCTCGCGGCTGGACGAGACGAAGTTCCACCAGATGAAGCGTTGGCCGATGGGCTCTCCGCCCAGCAGCATCACCCGCGCCGGGCCGTCGGGAGCGATCAGCAGGGGCGCACCGCCTGGTGCGAAAACCAGCATCCTGCCCGCTGCATAGCGGGTTCCCTCGTGCTCGACACTGCCGGAGACGATGTAGGCGGCACGCTCCGTATGGATCTCGGGCAGCGCCAGCCGCGCGCCGGCGCCGAGTTCGGTATGGAGGTAGAAGAGCGGCGAATGGGTCTTCACCTCATTGCCGAGCCCATAGGCCGAACCGGCGATGAGCCGAGCCCAGACGCCGCCCTCGGAGAATTCCGGGAGTTCCGCGGAGTCGTAATGGACGAAGCCCGGGGCGGTTTCCTCATCCTGCTCCGGCAGGGCGACCCAGGCCTGCATGCCGTGCATCCGCGCGCCGGTTGCCCTCAGGCCCGGGTCGGTGCGTTCGGAATGGACGATCCCGGAGCCGGCGGTCATCCAATTCACGGCACCAGGCCGGATCGGCTGGCTGAAGCCCAGATTGTCGCGGTGATGGATTTCGCCTTCGAACAGATAGGTTACCGTCGACAGGCCGATATGGGGATGCGGCCGGACATCGACGCCTTCTCCCGGAGCGAAATCGGCCGGTCCCATATGGTCGAGGAAGATGAACGGGCCGACCATCCGGTGCCCGGCAAAGGGCAGCACCCGGCCGACCTCGAGACCGCCGCCCAGATCCTTGCGCCGACTATCGATCACCAGATCCAGCATGTCCGCCTCCCGTTGCACCGGAGTCTCGCCATCTTATCTCGAGTGGAGCCGGAGGCCCGCAGGATTTCGCGGACGCTCTAGGCGGCAGGGCGTGCGCTGGCCTCGTGCGCGGAGCGGCCGAGCCTGGCGCTGCGCATGGGCTTGAGAATCAGGATGGCGGTGAGCGCCACCGTGACATTCATTGCTGCTGCGATGAGCAGCACCATCGTCCAGCTGCCGGTCATCTCCTCGACCACGCTGGCCAGCGGCACGACCCAGACCGCCGTGCCCTTGGCCGTATAGAGCAGCCCGGAATTGGTCGCGGCATATTTGCCGCCGTAAAGATCCGTGCAGGTCGCCGGGAACAAGCTGTAGATCTCACCCCAGGTGAAGTAGATCAGACCGGCCGAGATCATGAAGGCGATCGGGTCGTGCCCGTAATTCGCCAGCGACCAATAGCTGACCGCACCCGCAGCAAAGACGAGGGCCATGGTATTTTCCCGGCCCAGATGATCCGAGACCCAGCCGAAGAAGGGGCGGGCCAGCCCGTTCAGAATATTGTCGACGACCAGCGCAGTCGTCAGCACGGTCGAACTGATGAACAGAAAATTCACGGGCAGGCCGGCGATTTGGAAGTCCTTGGCGATCGGCGCCAACTGCGCCGTCACCATCAGCCCGCTCGCCGCGACCATCACGAACATGCCATAGAGCAGGTAGAAAATCGGCGTGCGCAGCATCGCCGCCGGCGTGAACGCCGCCACCGATTGGCGCAGCCGGACGACTGGTTTGGGAACTTGATGCGGCTCGGGTGCCGCGAGCTGCAGCGACAGCAGCAGGATGATGGCCCCCTGGCCGAGGCCGAACCACAGGAAGGCCGATTGATAGCCCCAGGTCGCGATCACCCAGCTGATCGGCACGACCGTCAGCGCCGCCCCGGCGCCGAACCCCGCCGCCGTGATTCCGGCGCAGAGGCCGCGCCGGTCCGGAAACCATTTCAAGGCGTTGGCAACGCAGGTGCCGTATACTCCGGCGGCCCCGACGCCCGAGATCGCGGCCGCGAGATAGAGCAGGAACAGGGAATCGGCGATCGCATCGACGACCCAGGCGAGGGCCACCAGGATCCCGCCGATTGCGACCACCCAACGCGGGCCGTAGAGGTCGACGAACCAGCCTTCGATCGGCACCAGCCAAGTCTCGACGAAGACGAAGATGCTGAAGGCGACCTGAATTGCCGCAGTGCCCCATTGGAATTTCTGGTCGATCGGATTGACGAACAGCGTCCAGCCATATTGCAGATTGGCGATCATCGTCATGCAGACCAAGCCGACGGCCAGCTGGATCCATCGATTGGGCGTCGGTGCGGCGAGCCCCGCAGAATTGTCAGGCCGCATTGGGCCGATGACCGATCAAAGCGCTTCTCCCTGTTTTCGCGAACATTGGGCAAAAAACGACGAGCCAGACCGCCTTCCGCCAGGGTGTCCCGCAGATACGGTCATGCCGACGCGCCTGTCAATTTAGAACTCTCGCCGGGTTTCCAACCATCGGTAGGAGCAGGCGAGGAACGCTGCTAGTCCGCTCGCTCAGGTGTTCCGGAGTGATCATCGGGGCCGCAGCCGCTACCGGTCCTGATCCTTGCGATTGGCCTCGAGCTTGTCGTGGAGCCCGGCGATATCGTCGAAGAACTGGGCGTCGGTGCGGGGCGGAACCAGGCGCAAAGCCGGCGGATAGAGTCGACCCTGGGTCGGCGGAGGATCGAAATTGCGATGCGCCTCGGCGTCGGCCAGCGTTTCCGTGACGACCGCCAGAACGGCCAGCGCGGCCACGGCACCGCCGGCCAGCCGCCACCGCCGTGGCGCGATCAGCTGCAGATGGCCGAAGGCGACGGCGCCCACGATCACCCACATCGCGACATATTCGTCGCCCAGCATTGTCGGCCAGGCGAGCGAGAAGCCGGCCAGCTTCAGCACTTCGTCGAACAGCGAATAGCTGAACACGCCGGCGAGCGCGATCAGCAAATGGCGCTCGAATCGGGCTTGGCCGCTGAACACCCGGCACAGGATCGTCCAGAATCCGATCCAGGCCACGGTATAGAGCCCGATGAGGTACAACCCCCCCAGATAGGCCAGCAGCCGCGGCTCGCCCGTCTCGGAGAGCCAATTCGCACCGAGTTCGATGCCGATGATCCCGGCGACCAGGCAGGCTGCGATCGGCCAGAGCGGCCGCTGCCCGGTCGCGACGCGTTCGGCGGCGACCGGCCAGTTCGCCGGGCGAACCCGCAGGAGCGTATGGCCGATACGGATGACGCGATCGCCGTCGAGCGCCATCCGGGCCACCGGGTTCTTGCCGCGCTCGGTGCGCAGCCCATTGGCGGTGCCGAGATCCTCGGCGGTCCAGCCGCCATCGGGATCGCGATAGAGGCGGAGATGCCGGGGCGCCAGATAGGGATCGTCGATGACGACGTCGTTGTCGTAACCGCGGCCGATCCGGATCTCGTCGCCGCCGCACCGGTGGCGCGCGGTCACATCGTGGTGATGGCGCGACAGCACCTCGACCCAGGTCACGAGTTCCATTGCACCCCCTCGACGAACCGCCGGCTCAAGGCTGCGGCATTTTCGAAACTGACCCCGTCCAGGGTGAGCCTCGAGACCAGGGCCTCGGTCGCGCGGTCTTCGGTCACCAGGGTGACGGAGACATCGTAGAGATCGTCGAAATCGCGATAGGCGCGGGCGCACCAGATGATCCGCTGGACCGGCCGGTCCTCGCTGCCGGCCACGAACTCGTCGCGGCAGCTTTGCCGCGTGACCCATTTGCGCGGCCATTGCCCGGACATGCCGCCATGGCCCTGTTGCGACAGCAGGGCCGAGAATTGGAACGCGTTGAGCTCGCTCGTCCGCAGATAGACATGCGACAACTGGACCAGGCCGGTATTGAGGCCGTCGGCAATGAAGAGCCGGCTGTCGCTGTAGCAGCTGGTGGCGTCGATGATCGCGCGCGGCTTCGGCAGTTGATCGGTATTGGTTTGCGACCAGCAGGTGAACCAGGGTGCCGCACTCTCGGGGGCGCGATAAGGTCCGACCGCGGCGCTGCGGAAGCCGGCGGCGCCGAGAGCTCGATAGAGCCCACTCTGCCAAACGCCCAGCTGGCGGCCGATCTCGGCCTTCAGATCCTTGGCGGCGACCGGCTCGCCCGGCCCGGCATGGGCCAGCAGCGCGGCGGCGAACCGTCCGGGCACGAGAAAGCTGACCAACTCGCCGTTCAGCTGTTTGGCGACATTGACGCCGGCGATGCTGCCGTCGCCGGTGACTGCCGGGCCGCCGCTCATGCCGGCATTGATGGCGCCGGTGAAATGGAAGCGGTCCGTATAGCTGCGGTCGACCAGGGCGTTATAGGTGCCTTCGACGATGGTGAAGCCGAGATCGAGGGGATAGCCCATCGAATAGAGCCGTTCGCCTTTGGGCAGGGTCCCGGCCACCGCCCGATCGTCGAAGCGGAAGAAGGGCTGGTCGCTGCGATCGACCCTGATCAGCGCCAGATCGTCGGCGAGGTCGATGGCGACGATCTTGACCGGGCCGCTGGTACCGTCGACGGCGTTGAATTCGAGCCGATAAGTGTCCGGTTCCAGCGCATATTCCGAAACGACATGATAATTGGTGATCGCCAGCCCGTCGGCCGAGACCAGGAACCCGGAGCCGGTCGAGTGCTTCTGCCCGTTGGTCCCGAGCAGGGTCTGGATCTGCATCAGCTTGGGCCGGGCAGCAGCATAGATCGCGTCGGCCGTAGAGGGCAGGCTGTCGGTCTGGGCGGAGGCGAGGACGGGGCTCAGCAGAAGAGCCAGGAACGGCGCGGCGTACTGCACTATCATGGGACCGGAATTCTTCGCTCGAGGAGGCGGGGTCGGCGGGCATCGTTGCGGGGACCATAGTCGAGCGCGCGCCCGGAAACAAATACACCCTGCTTGCGCGGCGTGCTGGAATTTCAGCGAAAGAGGGGGCGAAACAATGGCAAGCCGTGAGGATGCGCTCGTCCGGGCCGGGCGCTGGTTCGACTCCGGGCATATGCTGGAGGTACTCCGCCGGCGCGTCGCGCATCGCACCGACAGCCAGGATCCCGATTCCCTGCCGCGGCTCGAACACTACCTCGACGCCGAAATCGGCCCCGCCCTCGCCCGACTCGGCTTCGGCTGGCGGCGGCTCGACAATCCCGTGCCGGGATCCGGGCCGTTCCTGATCGCCGAGCGGCACGAGGCCGCAGGGCTGCCGACACTCTTCACCTATGGCCATGGCGATGTCGTGCGCGGCTATGACGGGCAGTGGCGCACCGGGCTCTCGCCCTGGGAACTCACTGCCGAAGGCGATCGCTGGTACGGACGCGGCACAGCCGACAACAAGGGCCAGCACAGCATCAATCTCGCGGCACTCGGCCTCGTCCTCGAGGCGCGCGGGCGGCTGGGGTTCAATGTCAAGGTTCTGATCGAAACCGGCGAGGAGACCGGCTCGCCGGGCTTGCGCGCAATCTGCGCTGCCGAGGGGGCTGCCCTCGCCGCCGATGTTCTGATCGCCTCGGACGGGCCGCGGCTCCGCTCGGATCGGCCGACTCTGTTCCTCGGCACCCGCGGCGTCTGCAATTTCGATCTCGGCGTGACGTTGCGCGCAGGCGGGCATCACTCCGGCAACTGGGGCGGTTTGCTCGCCAATCCCGGCACGATCCTGGCTCATGCCATTGCCAGTCTGGTCGATCCCCGGGGCCGGATCCTGGTCGACCGCCTGCGGCCTGCGCCGATCCCGGAGTCGGTCCGGCGCGCGCTCGCCGGGATCGAGCCGGGCGAGCCCGGCGGCCCCGCGATCGATTTGGACTGGGGCGAGCCGGGATTGACGCCGGCTGAACGCGTCTTCGGCTGGAACAGCCTCGAAGTGCTGGCCTTCAGGACCGGCAATCCCGACCAGCCGGTGAACGCCATCCCGCCTTCGGCATCCGCGCATCTGCAGCTGCGCTTCGTCACCGGGACCGATCCGGACTCGATCGTCCCGATCCTGCGCGAGCACCTCGACCGGCACGGCTTCGCGGCGGTGACGGTGACGCCGGCCCGGGCCGAGACCATGGCGGCGACCCGGCTCGACCCCGACGATCCCTGGGTCCGCTGGGCTGCGGCTTCGATCGCGGCCACGACTGGTGCGGCGCCGGCGATCCTGCCCAATCTCGGCGGCTCGCTGCCCAACGACTGTTTCGCCGACACCCTGGGCCTGCCGACGATCTGGGTCCCGCATTCCTACCCGGGCTGTTCCCAGCATGCTCCGGACGAGCATCTGCTGGCCTCGGTCGCGCGCGAAGGGCTCCTGATCATGACCGGGCTGTTCTGGGATCTGGGCGAAGCGGGGACGCCGGCGCGGGGGCGAGCGGCACTCGCGGTCCGTTGAAGAATTGAGTGGCATGATATACTCGGGGCTATTGGAGGCGTTGCCATGTCGGAAACCACCCCGTCGCTTTACGAACAGGACTTCTACGCGTGGGCCAATGAACAGGCGGCCCTTTTGCGGGCCGGACAGCTGTCGGCGGCCGACATCGAGCACATCGCGGAGGAGATCGAGAGCATGGGCAAGACCGAGAAGCGGGAACTCGTCAACCGCTTGGCGGTGCTGCTGCTGCATCTTCTGAAGTGGCAATATCAGCCGATGCTTCGAGGGCCGTCGTGGCGAGCCACGATCCGCATTCAGCGGTTGGACATCGCCCGTCACCTGATCGACAATCCGAGCCTGCGAGCCAAACACGTCGAGGCCATCCGAGACGGCTACGCCAAAGCTCTCATCCGAGCCAGCGCAGAGACCGGGTTGACCGAAGGGACCTTTCCCGGCACTTGCCCCTGGTCCTTCGACCAGCTGATCGAGGACGATTTTTGGCCAGAGCCGAACGGCCAATGAAATGGAGGGGGCGATGTGGGCTGCGGTCCTGTCGATCGCCGGGTTTCTCGTCGGCGCTTCGCTCACGTACATCCTTGCGAGGCGAAAGGAGCACGGGGCGGATTGGCGGAAGCTCAAATTTGAGCAGTATCGAGAATTTATACTATCGCTCTCCGGCATCGTGGAGGGCCGGGCGACGGCCGCGGATCATCTCCGCTACGCCGATCCCGCAAATGGCATGATGCTTGTCGCGCCGGCCCGGGTTTACCGGGCGCTGGTAGCGTTCAAGGATGAAATCTCCGGCCACAACGGCGCCCGAACGAGCCATTCGGAGCACGACCGTCTATTGAACATTCTCGTCCGGGCTATGCGAACCGATATGGTCCCTGGGCGAGACAGAGGCGGCGAGAAATCGGCGTTTCGATCGTGGGCTGTGCCGCCGGAGAATGTCCCGCAAAATCAGGGTAAGACCACAGAATCGGTTTCATGGATGAACCAAGCGGGCCGACGCGATAACGGCCCCGATGATGATCACGGTCTGAAATCCGATCGTTCCGAACAGCCACTTCACGATGTCTGACTTCGCAGCCTCGATCCTGGTCTCGAGTTTGAGTTCGGTCTGGCGGATTTCCGACCGAAGCCCAGCCTCGACCCTGGCGAGATCCTCCTTCGTCGACAGCTTTTCATCGATGAGCCGTGACTGCTGATCGGCCAATATCTCGGCCTGTTGCTCCGGCATGCCGGCCGCCATCAAGCGTTTGATGAAGGCGTGGGTGTCGAAGGCAAGGGCGCTCATTCGGCGGTGTCCCGTTTTGTGATCGATTTCCTCGGCCCGACGCCCGCGCCACTCTTCCAGCACGCTATCGGGCCGGCCTGCCGAGTTCAACGGTCGGCCGCGACGTCGCCTTGCCGGGAAAAGATAACATTGCCCGGAGGCATCCGCCAGCGAGTAAGCCGTGACTGGATTCGCAGAGCAATGCCATGTTAGCTGCCGCGAGGAGGAAATGCGGCATGCCCGAACCGATCGCCCGACGTGCGCTGCTGCAGGCCGGCGTGGCGCTGCCGTTCGCCGCCTGGACCGGCGTCGTGCTGGCACAATCGCGCGAGCGGCTGGTCGTGCGCATCGAGCGCGACATCCAGAACCTCGACCCGGCGGAGCGGCCGGGGGCAGTCGAGGGCAATGTCATTCGGGCGCTCTGCCGGAATCTGGTTGCGTTCCGGCGCGGCAGCTTCGAGATCGAGAACGACGCGGCCCGGACCATTCGCCAGACCGATCCGACGACGATCGACTTCGCCCTCGAGCCCGGGCTGGTCTTTCCCGGCGATTTCGGCCGGCTCACGGCCGAGGATGTCAAATTCTCCTATGAACGGTTCCAGCTCCCCGGCCCGACTGGGCGGAAGCCGGCCTATGCCGAGGATTGGGCGGCGCTCGATCATGTCGAAGTGACCGGCGAGCTCACCGGCCGGCTGATCTTGAAGCGGCCGTCGGCCGGCCTGTGGAAGAATGCGCTCGCCGATGTCTCCGGCGCCATCCAGTCGCGCCTCGCCGCGGCGAAGCCCGGGCGCAACGCCGATATCGGGCTGGTCGGTGCCGGTCCTTATGTATTGGCCGAGTGGCTCCCGAACCGTCGGCTGGTGCTGCGCCGCAATCCCGAATTTCGCGGCGAAGCGCCCGCATTCGAGGAGATCGTGCTGCGGCCGGTCGCCGACCCGACCACCGCGATCCTCGGCTTCGAAGCCGGCGAGCTGCAGCTGACCCGGATCGAGGCCAACGATCGCCATGCGCTCGCCGAGGCTAAGGCGGGGAAGCTGATCGACCTGCCTTCGATCAATTTCGTCTGGCTCGGGATCAACATGGCGAAACCGCCGCTCGACGATCCGCGGGTGCGCCGGGCGATCCGGCTCGGCATCGATGTCGACGAGGTCATCACCGCCGCCTATGACGGCACCGTCGAGCGGGCGCGGGCGGTGCTGGCGCCGGGTATGTTGGGCTATTGGCCGGACGCACCGGCGCCCGCGCGCGATCCGGCTGCAGCCAGGGCGCTCCTCGCGGAGGCCGGCCGGACCAGCCTGCGCGCGACGCTCACCCTCCTCGACAAGCCCGCTTACCGAAATGCCGCCGAGGTCATCCAGGCCCGGCTCGGCGAGATCGGCATCGCGCTCGATCTCCTGCCGCTCGACGATGCGAGCTATTGGAGCAGCGGCGCCGGCGCTTCCGGCCAGGCGCTGGAGCTCTTCCTCGGCCGCTTCGGCGGCAAGGCCGACCCGGGCTTCATTACCCAATGGTTCCTGCCGTCGCAGATCGGGAGCTGGAACTGGCAGCGCTGGAACAGCCCCGATTATGCCGAGCTCTACGCCCGGGCCGACAGGGAAGGCGATGTCGAGAAGCGTGCGGCTCTCTATGTCGAGATGCAGCGCCTCATGGACCAGTCCGGCGCCTTCGTGCCGCTGACTCACGAGACCAATATCTATCTGGCCGCGGGGCAGCTCGATCCGGCGATCCTGCCCAATGGCGACGATCTCCAATATCCCGATTTCCGGCTCGGGTGACCCATGAGACTGGGCGTCGTCGCATCCCGCCTCGCTGCCACGCTCGCCGTGCTGGTGGCCGCGATGGCGCTGCTCTTCGCGCTCACTCTCGCCATACCCGGCGATCCGGCGGCGGCCATGCTGGGGCCGCGGGCGACGCCCGAGGCGACAGCTTCGATCACCCGCCAGATGGGGCTCGACCAGCCCGTACCGATCCGGCTCTGGCGCTTCGCCGGCTTGCTCGCGACCGGCGATTTCGGCACCGACATCGTCAGCGGCCGGCCGATCCGCGACATGGTGTTCGAGGTCCTGCCCTTCACCCTGGCGCTGGCCGGGACCGCGATCGGGCTGGCACTGGCTCTGGGCTTTCCCGCCGGGATTCATGCCGCCACCCATCCCGGCCGAATCTCCGATCGGCTGCTGGCGCTCGTGAGCGTCGCCTTCGTCGCGGTGCCGAACTTCGTGGTCGCGATCGGCCTTTTACTGGTGTTCTCGCTCCGGCTCCGCTGGTTGCCGGTCCAGGGTGCCGGGGAGACCGACGATTTGCTGGACCAGGTCCGGCATCTGGCGCTGCCGGCGCTCGCCATCGGCCTCGGCTGGATCGGCTACATCGCCCGGCTGGTCCGTGCCTCGCTCCTCGAAGTCTTGGGCCAGCCCTATATCCGGACGGCGCGGGCCTTCGGGATCGGCGGGTTCCGGCTCACCTGGAAGCTGGCGCTGCGCAACGCCGCGATCCCGACCTTGGCCGCCCTCGGCGTAGGCTTCGGCCGGCTCCTCGGCGGTGCCGTCTTCGCCGAGATCATTTTCGCCCGACCGGGGCTGGGCACGCTGATCTTCCAGGCGATCCGGGCGCGGAACTATCCCGTGGTCCAGGCGGGAGTCTTCGTCACCGTGCTGCTGTTCGTCGCGACCAATCTCGTGGTCGATGCCCTCTTCCTGTGGCTGGATCCGCGGCTGCGCGCCGAGGCCGAGCGACTATGAGCGCGCTCGGCGAAATCCGGGCCGGCGCGAGCGGCAGGCTGGGCGCCGTGCTGGTGCTGGCCGTGCTGGGTTACGGGCTGCTCGGGCCGTGGCTCAGCCCCTGGGATCCGGCCGGGATCATGGTCCCCGACCGTTTCGCCGGACCCTCTTGGTCGCATCCCTTCGGCACCGACCAGCTCGGCCGCGATCTGGCGACTCGCGGCGCCTATGCGACCCGGCTGGCGCTCGGCCTCGCCATCGCCACGGTGACGGTGGCGCTCGCCGGCGGAGTCGGGCTCGGTGTGGCTTGCGCCTTCGCTCCCTCGCGGGTGGCTCGATCGATCCTGATCGGCTTCGATGTCCTCGCTGCATTTCCCAGCCTGATCCTGGCGTTGGCGATCATTGCAGCATTCGGTCCGGGGCTCGACCGGCTGGTGCCGATCATCGCCGCCAGCCTGCTGCCGCATTTCGGCCGGGTCGCGCGCGCCCAGGCGCTGGGTTTCCGCGGCAGCGCCTTCGTCGAAGCCGAACGGGCGCTCGGTGCCGGGACCGCACGGATTCTGTTCCGGCACGTGCTGCCCAACATGCTGGGACCGCTGGTCGTTCTGGTCAGCATGGATCTGCCGGTGGTGGTGACGCTCGAGGCGGGCTTGAGCTTCCTCGGTCTCGGCGTGCCGCCGCCGCTGGCCAGCCTGGGCACGCTGCTGAACGACGGCTACGCCAATCTCGGCCGCTCGCCCGGGCCGGTGCTGGCCGCCGGCGGCGTGCTGGTGGTCCTGACCCTGGGATTCACGCTGCTGGGCGAAGCGCTGCGCGACGCGATCGATCCGCGCCTGCGGAGCCTGCCGTGAGCCTGCTCGACCTCGACGGCGTGACCCTGGATTATCTCGGGCGGAACGGCACTGTGAGGGCCCTCGACCGGGTTTGCCTCACCCTCGGGCGCGGCCGGATCCTGGGTCTCGTCGGCGAGAGCGGCAGCGGCAAGTCGAGTCTGGCCTTGGCGATCATGGGGCTGTTGCCGCCCGGCACGGCCCGGCTCGGCGGCCGGATGACCCTCGACGGTGCCGATCTCTCGGAGCGGGCGGGCGCGTGCCGCGGCCGGAGCCTGGCCATGGTGTTCCAGGACCCGATGTCGGCCTTGAACCCGGTCTTCACCCTGGGCAGCCAGCTGGTCGATGCTCAGCGTGCCCGTTTCCCCGGAGCGCCGCGCCGGGTCCTGCTCGAGCGTGCCCGGGCGATGCTGGGCCGAACCGGCATCGCCGAACCGGAACGCCGGCTCCGGGCCTATCCGCATGAATTGTCCGGCGGCTCCAGGCAGCGCGTGCTGATCGCCATGGCGTTGCTGTGCGAGCCCGACCTGCTGATCGCCGACGAGCCGGTGACGGCCCTCGACGTCACCATCGCCGCCCAGATCATGGCGCTGTTCGAGGAATTGCGCGACGGCCTGGCCGGCTCGATGATCTTCATTTCCCACAGTCTGGCGCTGGTGTCGCGGCTGTGCGACGAGGTCGCCGTCCTCTATGCCGGAACGCTGGTCGAGACGGCGCCGACAAGCACGCTCTTCGCCGCCCCCCGCCATCCCTATACTCGGGCGCTCATCGCCTGCGAAACCGACGAGGGCAGCGGCCGGTTGCCGGTCATTCCCGGAACCGTGCCGAGCCTCGCCGGTCCCGCTGCCGCTTGCGTCTTCGCCCCGCGCTGCCCGCTCTGCGCCGATCGCTGCCGGGCCGAGGCGCCGTTGCTGCGCGACCTCGGCGGCGGCCAGCGTGCCGCCTGTCATTTCGCATGACCGCGTTGCTCGCGGCCGAGGGGGTCGGGATCGGCTTCGGCAGGCTCACGGCTGTCGCCGATGCGTCTCTGACCCTCGGTGCCGGCGAGACGCTGGGGCTGGTCGGCGAAAGCGGCAGCGGCAAGTCTTCGCTCGCCAAGGCGTTGATCGGGCTGGTCCCCTTGCGGGCCGGACGGGTTCTGATCGAGGGGCGGGACATTGCCGGCCTCGATCGCGCCGGCCGGCTCGGGCTCCGCCGGCGCGCTCAGATCGTCCTGCAGGACGCCGCGGCCTCGCTCTCCCCGCGTTTCACCGTGGCCCGGCTGATTGCCGAGCCGCTGCGGATCCACGGCATGGCGCAAGCGAGAATGGCCCCGCTGGTGGAGCGGCTGGGCCTCGCGGCCCTGCTGGCCCGCTATCCCCACGAGCTCTCCGGCGGTCAGGCCAAGCGCGTAGCGCTCGCCCGCGCCCTGGTGCTGGAGCCGAAATTGCTGGTCGCCGACGAGCCGACCGCAGGGCTCGACATCTCGGTCCAGGGCGAGATGCTCAATCTTCTAGCGCGCCTGCGCGAACGGCTGGGGTTGGGGCTGCTCCTGGTCAGCCATGATCTGGCGGTGATTCGACGGGTCAGCGACCGGATCGCCGTCCTCTATCTCGGCCGGATCGTCGAGACCGGACCCACGCGCGCCGTGTTCCGGCAGCCTGCTCACCCCTACAGTGCCGGGCTGATCGCCTCGACCCCGGTGATCGATCCCGAGCGTCGGCAGCGGCGACGAGCCTTGGACGGGGAATTGCCGAGCCCGTTCGCCCCGCCGCCCGGCTGCGCCTTTCATCCGCGCTGTCCGCAGGCCCGGGAGCTCTGTCGCCGCGTGACCCCGACGCCCGCCGTAGTCGGCGAGGATCGGGCGGCGTCCTGCCACTTCCCGCTGACAGAGGCCTGAGACTCTCGAATTGCGAGGCCCCGCAACCTTGCCTCGGATCGGATCCTCCCTATAGTGCGGGACGGCCGTCGGGCCGATGGCGATCGAGGCGAGACCGGTTTGCACGTTTTTGTCATCCCGTCGTGGGTCGGCGGCGTTTCCGCCCCGTTGTCGGGCATTTTCATCCTGGAACAAGCCCAGGCCCTCGCCCGGCTCCACCCGGCCTGGACGGTGACCTTGAGCGCCGTCAATCATCATGTTCTGACCACGCGGCTGATCACCATCGGCAAGCTCGTGCGTGGCGTGTCGCAGCGACCGTGGCGCGCCGGCGGCACCGAGCCGGCCGGGTTCGTCCATCCCAAGCGCCATCTGTTCTTGCGCCGCCAGACTCTGCTGAGCGGCGACGTCCGGCCTTTCGTCGTGGCCCATCGGCGCCTGTTCGAGGCAGCGGCCCGCAGGGAAATGCCGGCAATTCTCCATGCGCATGTCGCTTGGCCGGCCGGTGCCGTCGCGCGTGAATTGAGCAGAGAATTCGGCATTCCCTATATCGTGACCGAACACATGTCGCCCTTTCCGTTGCCCGCCCCGCCCTTCGCCGACGGTGCGGGGCGAGCGACGCTGACGGTGCTGGAGCCGCTGGAAGCGGCCGATGCCGTCGTCGCCGTGAGCCGGCATCTCGCCGCGGAGATGCGAGTCGAAGGGCTGCACCGGCCGGTCGAGATCATCCCGAACCTCGTGGACACCACGATGTTCCATCCGGGCCCGCGCGCTCCAGGCGATCGGCCGTTCGTCTTTCTAACCGTGTCGCGCCTGACCGAGGACAAGGGCATCGGCGACCTCCTGCTGGCGGTGGCGGAATTCCGCCGGACCGGCCGGGACGCGCGGTTCCGGATTGCCGGCACCGGCCCCGTCGGCCGGTACCGAACCCTGGCGAAGCGCCTGGGCGTCGCCGATATCGTCTCGTTTCTCGGGCCGATGGGCCGGTCCGAAATAGCCGAGGAGTTTCGCTCGGCCCAGGCGCTGGTGATGCCGGCACGCCATGAGAGCTTCGGCGTCGTCGCGATCGAGGCGATGGCCAGCGGCATCCCGGTGCTGGCGACTCGAAGCGGCGGCCCCGAGAGCGTCCTCACGGTGGATACCGGGCTTCTGGTCCCGGCGGCGGCCCCGGCGGAGCTCGCCCACGGCATGGCGGCGATGATGGCCCGGTACGATGGCTTCGACCGCAGCGCCATCGTCGGCCATTGCCGTCGCCACTACGGTGCCGAGATCGTCGCCGGACGGATTGCCGCACTCTATCGAGAGGTTCTGGGGCGGGAGGCGGGACCCGCCTGAGCGCCGGCCGCCGCCGCTAACCCGGAGGAGCGTCGCCGTCTTCGCCGGTGATCCGGTATAGCGTGAAAAAACTGCCGCGCGCCGAGGTTTGCAAACGGGCCGGCAGAGTCGCCGGGGGGCGGCCGAAATCGATCCAGAGCAGATGATCGAATTTCGCCGGCCAGCCGCACGACCACTCGGCCGGAAGGCAATCCGGCATATCGCCCGCCGCCAGTTCGGCCGCGGTCAGCGAACGGCCCTGAGCAGCCGAAAACCCGGCATTTCGGGCGGTCGGCTCGATCGCGGTGAATCGAGTGATCATGCCCGGGACGAAGGCGCTCCGGTCGACGATGGCGAGAGCCGCCATATGATCGAAGGCCTGCTGATCGGGACGAATCCAGGACGGCGCGTCCGAGTCCGGCCACTGCCAACCCGCCGGCATCGGCTCGCGCACCACCAGCAGCCGGGCACCGGTCGGGATCGTCCGCGCCCGCGCCCGAAACTCGGCGAAGCTGCGATCGGTCTGGCGCCAACTCTCGGTCACCATCCCCACTCGAAGGCCGAGCAGCACCAGCGCCACGGCGGCGAAACCAGCGAGACGGCGCCGATCCACCGTGCCCACCTCGACCGAGGCCGCGATCAGGAAGGGCAGAGCCACGGGAAGCCGAAGATCGGCGAGCGAACTGCCGTGAAGCTGGGTCGGCATGAGTACAGCGGCAATCGCGACCGCCGTGAGCGGCCAGCGCATCGCCGGTACGATGCCGAGGGCGTGGTTGCGCCAGGCGAGCGCCGCCGCAGCGAGACAGAATGCCAAGGTCGCGGCCCCGAGCCAAATCGCGGGCGTCCCGAAATAGCCCGGCGCCGACGCGGCATAGATCTTGTTGGCGAGCGTCCCGAAGCTGGTGCCGTCGGGCCCCTCGGCGGCCGCGCTGACCGCCCAGAGCAGGAGAGCCGGCACGAATTGCCCGAACCGGGTGCTGAGCGCGAGCAGCGGCCGAAGCCGCCGCGGGCCGCAATGCCACCATTGCCCCAGCTCCCAGGAGCCGACGAGCAGCCCGTAGAGTCCGAAGGCGAAGAGGTGGAGAACGAAGATCAGGGCGGCCAGGACCGAGAAGACGAGCAGACGGAGAACCGGGTACCATCGCGTCGAGGCGACCCAGAGGCTGAACGCGAGGAGAACGATGCCGAGGGCGAAGAGAAAGTTCAGGAGCGACCAGAACAGCGCCCCATTGTAGAGAAAGAGCAGCGAAACCAATGGCCAGGCGTCTGCTCTCCGCTGGAGCGCACGACGCAGGGCGGCAGTGCCGAGCACCAGCGAGACCAAGGTGAGCGCGATGAAGAGGCGCCCGGCGGCTTCGAGCGACAGGAAGCGCATCGAGGCGGGGACGACCAGATCCACCGCCAGATTCGGCAGCAGGCGCCAAGCCGGCTGGTAATTTTGGGCCAAGGCCGGGGTGTCGGCCGCATGGACTAGAATCCACATCCGGGCCATGTATATCGGATAGTCGACCAGCGGCGGCATCGATACCCAACAGAGCGGCGACAACGCGAATCCGATCAGGATCAGATAGGCTGCCGCCATCGAGCCCGGGGGAAGTTCCCGGGCCGAGCGGATCCTCCTCATCTCAGCGCGACCGCCAGCCGAGCCGGCCGAACCGGAATCGCGCCGGGACCAGGGTGGTCCAGGCTCGCCGCTCCTCGGGCTTGACCAGCAACCCGGCCAGACCGAGCCCCGCCAGCAGGAACAGGCCGGCCCGAACCTCCAGCACCGGCCAGAACGCGCCCGCGACCAGGCTCACCACGGTGAGGCCGGCCGCCACGCCGAGCCGCCCCCATTCGATCGGCACCGGCAGCAGCCGCTGGCTCAGCACCATGATCGCCGTGAAGCCGAAAGTCGAACTCGCGACGAGGGCGAGGGCCGAGCCCAGCGGGCCGAAATGCGGGATCAGCAGCAGATTGAGCAGGACATTGACCCCGGCCGCCGCCAGATTGAGCCACAGCAGCCAGAGGGTCCGCCGCTTCAGGAACAGGCCCGGCGCGAAGACATAGAGCTCGGCGAGCAGCGTTCCGGTTGCGAGCCACGGCACCAGCCCGGCCGAGCCGGCAAAGCGCGGCCCGGCGATGACGGCGGTGATCTCGCCGGCGAAGAGGCCGAGCCCCAGGATCCCGCCCAGCGCCGGCAAGGCGATCAAGCGGAACGCATCGGCGACGGCTCGGGCGGCACCCGGCCGGTCGAATTCTTTGACCATGACCGGCAGAAAGGCCGTCTGGACGCCGATGATCACCAGCACGATGGTGCTGCCGACCCGCATCGCCATGGCGTAGCTGCCGACATAATCGAGACCGCCGAAATGATTGAGGCAGTAGCGATCGGCATAGGCGATCGCGAACCCGGCGGCCCCGCTCGGGACCAGCGGCAGGGAAAAACCCAGCATCCGCTTCAGGGCGGCCAGGCTCGCGATCGGCCGAAGCGATCGGCGGAGGCCGGCTAGTCCGAGCGTCGCGGCCAGCCCGGCACCCGCTGCCTGGGCCAGCAGCACGGCGGTGGCGCCGTAGCCGAGTCCGATCACGGCGGCGGCCGAGAGGCCCAGGGCGGCCAGTCCTTGAACCAGTTGCATCGATACGGCCAGCCGCGGTCGCAGCTCCCAGCGGGCCTGTCGCGTGAGCGCGAAGGCCAGGATCGTACCCAGGACCAGGAGTGCCGCCGCGCGCATTTCCCCGGTCCTCGACTCTTCGGCGAAGAACAGCGCCGCCCAGGGCTGCGGCAGCATCAGCGCCGAGAGAGTGAACACGAGGGCCATGGCGAGGCTGAAGAGGAACGCCGTCGAGCTGTAGCGGATCATCGGTTCGGCCGGGTCGCGATCGGCGAAGCACCGCCCGAGCCCCTGGTTGATCTCGAGGCAGAGCACCAGGTTGAGCAGGACGGCTCCGGCATTGGCCAGGTCGAGCAAGCCGAATTCGTCCGGCGAGAGCAGGCGGCCGAGGACCACGAGCGTCGCCAGCCCGACCAGCCGGGCAATCACCGCGCCAGCGGTATAGAATATCGCATGGCCGAAGATTTGCTTCAGCATGATCGCCGAAACGGTCGCGATCGCAGTCCTCGACGCGTGGCCAATGGAACTCCTTCACTCCCCTCGCGCCGTGACTGACCCACCGCGTCCGGTTTTCTACCAAAACGGAACGGCCCTGGGAAATGCCTCGATGATCGGGCCGAGAAGTCGCGACGCTGCCGACGGCGACGGCCTGCGCTTGCCGGCCGGGACCGGTTCGGCCTATGGTGCCGGCGCGATCGGGCGCTGGGCCGGATCCGATCTCGAAACCAGATATCGCCGCTCCGGATGCTGCTCGCCGCCCTCATCGATCCGCGCCGCCATGTCCAAGCCTATCGCGAGCTCGGGCATTTGCTGCGCCGGCGCCGGGAGCTCGCCTGGGAGCTGACCAAGCACGAAATCTCCGAGCGCTATGCCGGGCAGATCTTCGGAACGCTCTGGGCGATCGGCCATCCGCTGATCATGGTCGCGATCTATGTCGTCGTCTTCGGCCGGATCTTCGCCAATTCGGCGCCGGCCGATCCGGGGCGGCCCGATCAGACGACGTTCCTGCTCGCTGGTCTGGTCCCCTGGGTGATCATGTCGGAATTGCTCGGCAAGGCCTGCGCGCTCATCACCGGCAATGCCGGGATGGTCAAGCAGTTGGTCTTTCCGATCGAGGTCTTGCCGATCAAAGGGGCGATGGCGAGCATGATCTCGCTCGCCGTCGCCGTCGCCGTGGTCGTGCTCTATGCGCTCGCGGCCAATGGCGGCTTGCTGTGGAGCTATGTCGCCCTGCCGCTGGTCATGGGTCTGCAGTTCCTGCTGATGGTCGGATCGTGCTACATCCTGTCCGCGATTGCGCCGTTCTTTCGCGACCTCAAGGATTTCGTCACCGTGTTCCTGGGCTTCGCGCTGTTCATTTCGCCTGCCCTCTATTTCAAGGTGGCGCTGCCCGGCCTGTTCCAGGCGGCGATCCTGCTCAACCCGTTCAGCTCGATGATCTGGGTCTATCAAGACGTCCTCTGGTATGGCGGGCCGACGCATCCTTGGGCCTGGGTCGTCTTCACGGCACTCGCTCTCGGCAGCTTTTCACTCGGGTATCGCTTCTTCGCCTTCCTGAAGCATGGTTTCGCCGAAATCCTCTGAATTGGCGGCCGCTCTGGCCGAGATCGCGGCGCGCGGGCTGGAGCGTGTGGCCCTGGTCGTGCCGTTTGCTCTCGACCCGGCCGATCTCGAGGCACTCGCGGCAGCACCCGCGGTAGCCTGGGTCGGGCAGGCGGGTGCCGCCCCGGCCGGGCTCGAAGCCGGTCCCGAACTGGTCGAAGACGATGGGACGAGCGTGCCCGAGGGCACACGCCACATTCTCTTCGTCGGGTCCTGGCGCGCGCTCCCGCCGCCGCTCGCGCGCGCGGCCCGGCGGCTCGAGGTCGCGACCTTGCTCTGCCGGGTCGGCACCCGCTGGCGCCACCCGCCGACACCGGGCCATCTGGCCAAGGCAGTCTATTACAAGGCAGTCTGGCGCGTGCTCGGGCCTCCGGCACGGCTGTTGGGCCGGCTGCTGCGGCGAGCGTTCGGCCCGCCTGTCGTCCGGTTGCAGGCGGCATCCGAGCGGCGGCGGCAAGCGCTCGGCCGGCTCGTTCGGCGGGCGCTGAGAGAGCTCGAATCCGAGACCGGCCCGCCTGGCAGCCACTCGTTCCGGCGTGTGCCGCGGCTGCTCGGCAAGGCGGTCCGCTATGGCGCGGGTCACGCCTGGCACGCATTCGACAAATATCGGCCGAGCCCGGCGGTGCGGGTTCGGCGCAAGGCATTGCGGCTCGGCGGCGGGGCTGCCCCCGGCCTGGTCCTCGCGCCGACCTTCCCGCTGCGCTGGGAAGAGATTCCGACATTGCTGGCGCTGCCCGGCATCGCCGGGCTGGTACTGAAGGGCGGACCGCCGCTCGGCGACGGCCAGGATCCGCGGCTCGGCGCCTGGCTCGGCACGGCCTGGATCCTGCCGGCGGGTGCTCGGCGCGTGTACATTGTGGGAGGCTGGGGGACGCTCGGCCGGCGGGCACTCGTCCAGGCGGTCGAGCAGCGCCTGGAAGGCCTGTTCCTGCCGTTCGGACCGTTCTGGCTGCCGGTGCCGCTGAGGGCGGTGCGGCGCCTGCTGGAATTGCGCCCGTTCCTGCCCAATCCCTGGCTGACCCGGCGTCTGTTCCGGCGGGCTCTGGCCGATGCCGACCAGAACGGCGAGTTCGTTCCCGGCCGCATCATTTTGGTCTGCGGCAGCCTGGCGCCCGGCGGGGCCGAGCGCCAAGTCGCCAATACCCTGGTCGGGCTCGCCCGGCACGGGCTCCAGGATGTGCAATTGCTCTGCGACTATCTCGCTCGAGATCAGCCGCAGCACTATGATTTCTATCTACCGCTGCTCCGCCGCGCGCGGGTCCCGGCGCGCGAGATCACCCTTCGCCTCGGCCGGGTCGAGCCGGACAGCCCCGGGCTGCCTGCAGCGTTCCGCCGTGCCGCCGCGCACATGCCGGCCAATCTCGCCGTCGACATCGCCAATCTCTATCTGGAATTCCAGCGCCTGCGCCCCGAGATCGTCCATGCCTTCCTCGATTGGTCGAGCGTGCGGGCGGGGATGGCGGCCGCACTGGCCGGGGTGCCGCGGATCGTGCTCTCCGGGCGGAACGTCAATCCCAGCCATTTCGCCCTCTATCAGCGCTACATGGACCCGGTCTACCAGGCGCTGGGCGAACGGCCGGAAGTGGGGTTCGTCAACAACAGTGCGGCTGGGGCCCGCGATTACGAAGCCTGGCTGGGCCTGGCCCGGGGCCGCATCGGCGTGCTCCGCAACGGCGTGGATTTCGGCGGAACCGCTCGGGCGGCACCGGAGCGGATCGGCACGATCAGGGCAGCGCTGGGGGTTCCGGACGGGGCGATGCTGGTCGGCGGGGCGTTTCGCCTGTTTCCGGAAAAGCGGCCGATGCTCTGGGTCGACGCCGCCGCCGAAATCGCCCGCCGCCACCCGGCCGCCCGGTTCGTGATCTATGGCCAGGGCGTGCTGGAAGACGAGCTGCGCCGCCACATCCGCAGCCGGGGTCTGGAAGATCGCCTGGTCTTGGCCGGGGTCACCAGCGACGTGCTGGCGGCCCTCTCGGCCCTCGACGTGTTCATGCTGACCTCGTTCAAAGAGGGAACGCCCAACGTGGTCCTGGAAGCGCAATGGGTCGGGACCCCGGTGGTCGCAGTCGAGGCCGGCGGCACGCGCGAGGCGCTGGACGAGGGGCGGACCGGCTGGATCGTCGATCCGCCGACGGCGACCGCGCTGGCGGCGCGAGTCTCCTCGCTTCTCGCCGACCCGGCCCTGCGCGCGGCATGCCGGAGCGCCGGGCCGGCTTTCGTCGAAGCCAGGTTCGGCGTCGACCGGATGATCGCGGCGACGCTCGCCGCCTACGGCTTCGAGGGTTGGGCGGCAGCCGAGCGGCAGGCCGGGACGGCATGAGCGCGATCCCGGGTCTCTCGCCGGTCCGGCGGAGAGTCTATACAGTCGGCGTCAGTCTCTATCTGCTCGCCGCCCTGTGCTGGCTGATCTTGCGCGGGCGCCTGCCGGCGCGGCCGGTGCTGGCTTTTCTCGGCGCCTTCCTGCGGCCGCGCTGGCGGGTCGGGCTGCGTCGGATCGAGCCCGAATCCGGATTTTGCTACACGGCTCCAGTCCCGGTCTGGATCATGTCCGATCTCAACGGCGCCTCCGGGCTCGAGCTGTTCGAGGACGAGGTCAGACTGCCGCTCGGCCATTCCCCGCACGACGCCATCCGCAGCCTCGGGCTCGGCCGCTACTCCCATTGGGGCCGGCGAATCTATTTCGCCGCCAGCGACAATTCCGACCCGCGCGCCAATGGTCGGCGCTATCGGCTGGTGGAGAGCCGCTGGTGACGGAAAAGGCGCTCGACCCGGTGCTCGAGACTATCCTCGCCTGTCCCGAGACCGGGGCCGCGCTCACCCGGGAGGGCGACCGGCTGACGGCCGCTTCGGGTGCCGCCTACCCCGTGATTCGGGCGATTCCGCGCTTCGTGCCGTCGGACGATTACGTCGGCTCCTTCAGCTTCGAATGGAACACGCACAATCGCACCCAGCTCGACAGCTACACCGGGTCGGGGACGTCGGAGGCGATGCTGACGGCCAAGACCGGGCTCGGGCCCGAGGATGTCCGCGGCAAGCTCGTGCTCGATGCCGGCATCGGCGCCGGGCGGTTCAGCGACGTGCTCTCGCGCTGGGGCGCCCTGGTGATCGGCGTCGATCTCTCCTATGCCGTCGAAGCCGCCCAGGCCAATTTCCGCGACCGGCCGAATGTCCTCGTCGTCCAGGCCGATATCGGCAAGCTGCCGCTCGCCGACGAGAGCGTCGACATCATCGTTTCGATCGGGGTCCTCCACCATACGCCGTCGACCGAGCGCTATTTCCGAGCCCTGGTGCCCAAGCTGAAGCGCGGCGGACGGATTTCGATCTGGGTGTATCCGGACAGCGGCGAGTACGCCGTCCGCAAGTACTGGATCCCGTTCACCTCGCGGCTGCCCTCGCGTGCCTTCTACGAATGGTGCCGTTGGATCGTGCCGCGGATCTACGCCGATCCGAGCCGGCGCTGGGTCCAGCTGCTGCGCCGGCTGTTCCCGTTCAGCGACCAGGGGCTGGGGCTGGAAAACGACATTCTCGACACGTTCGACGCCTATTCGCCGGTCTTCCACGGAACCCATTCGCCCGAAGAGGTCGCCGGCTGGTTCGCCGCCGCCGGCTTGAGCGAGATCCGCGTGCTCGATGTCCCCAGTTCGGTGACCGGAGTGAAACCCTGAGGCGGCGCCGTTCGATTCCCCGATCTCTCGGAGTACCCGCGGCCGAGCCCGATCCCGTGTATTTCTCAGCATCGACAATCTTCACTGTAGGATAGTGAAGCAGACGTCGGAAGTTCATCCGAATGGAGTCTCCGTCAACTTCATCGAGCCGGCGGGCGGCTGCAACCCGCCCGACCCCCCTGAAGCCCCGGACCCCGCCCTCCTCCGGCGAGCCGATCGTCGACCCGGCGCCGCCGGTCGAGGATTGCGCGAACGGGGTCGGCTACTCGGCGGCCGTGCGATACGATCCGATCACCGGTCCGGGCTCGCCCGAGGGCCATCTCATCGACGACCCGACGTGCCTGAGCGGCGCGTCTCGGGACCCGGCCGTCAAGATGTGCAAGGTCTCGTCGGCCTGCCCGCAGGGCCAAGTCTGCGGCCTCTGTCCGTCGAGGTGCCCGCATGGCTGTTACGACGTCAAACCCTTGCAGACCGTCGGGATCTGCAAGCCGTGACGGCGGTGATCCTCAGTTCACCCGCCGCTCGCGGCCGGCCCAATAGGGCTCGCGCAGCGCCCGCCTGAGGATCTTGCCCGAGGCGTTGCGCGGCAGGCAATCGATGAAGTCGAGGCTCTTCGGCACCTTGAATCCGGCGATCCGGCTGCGGGCCCAGGCGATGATCTCGGCCGGGTCGGGTGCCGCTCCGGGGCGTGGCACGACCAGTGCCTTGACCGCTTCGCCCCAATTCTCGTCGGGCACGCCGATGACCGCGACATCGGCTACCTGCGGATGGCCGAAAATGGCGTTCTCGACCTCGGCCGGATAGATGTTTTCACCACCCGAAATGATCATGTCCTTCACTCGGTCGTGGATGTAGAGGTAGCCGTCCTCGTCGAGATAGCCGGCATCGCCGGTGCGCAGCCAATTCTCGGCATCGATGGTCTGGGCCGTGGCGTCGGGCAGTTTCCAATAGCCGGCCATATTGGCCCGCGAGCGGGTGGCGACCTCGCCGACTCGGTTCGGCGGCAGGGGCTTGCCCTCGGCATCGAGGATCGCGATCTCCACTCCCTGCAGCGGCCGGCCGGCCGAGCGCATCCGGGGCGAGCCCTCCGGACTGTGGTCTTCCGGGTCCAACGCGACGATGGCGCCGGAAGTCTCGGTCATGCCGTACATCTGCACGAAGCCGCAGCCGAACACCGCCATGCATTCGCGCAGGAGGGCCAGCGGGATCGGACTCGCCCCATACATCATGTATTTCAGCGCGCTGTAATCGACCGCGCCGGCGCGCGGCAGGCGAACCATGATCTGCATCGCCGCCGGCACCAGAAACAGCTTGCTGATCCGCTGGTGCTCGATCGCGTCGAGCACCAGGCCCGGTTCGAACTCGCGCAGAACCACCCCCTTGGCGCCGTGATAGAGTCCGAGGGTCCCCCAGCCGGTGCCGCCGATATGGGCGACCGGCATCGCGACCAGGCTGACATCGTCGCTGGTCCAGCGGGTCCACTCGCCCGCGGCGACCGATTGCATGTTGCTCAGCGCCAGGAGATTGGCGTGGCGGAGCATGGCGCCCTTGGGCCGCCCGGTCGTGCCCGAGGTATAGAGCTGGACCGCGATGAAATCGGCGGTGACCGGGCAAGCGGGATCGGAATGGTCCTGGGCGTCGCGCCACGCCGCGTAGCCGGGCCGGCTATCGCTCCCGCTGCCCATCAGGATCACCTGGCGCAGCGCCGGGGCGCCGGGTGCCGCGGCTGCGGCCAGGTCGGCGAATTCCGGGTCGACGAACAGGATCGCGGCCCCGCTATCGGCGACGATATGGCCGATCTCCGGCCCGGCCAGGCGCCAATTCACCGGCACCATCACCGCCCCCGCTTTGGCGGCGCCGAACAGGAGCTCGAAATAATGGTCGCTGTTCTTGCCGAGATACGCGACCCGAACGCGGGGCCCGGCACCCAGCGCCAGAAGGCCCCAGGCGACCTGGTTGGTGTGCCGATCGAATGCAGCATAAGTGGTCAGGCGGGACTCGAAGACGAAGGCGACCGCATCGGGACGATCGCGCGCCTGGCAGCGGGCGATATCGCCCAGCGTCGTCGGGAATCCCGGCGCCGTCGGCGGCGCGGCAACGGCCGGACGGTATTCGGGCGTCAGCGATGTCGCGGTCATGACCCCATTCCTCCCACAGCGCTTCGAGAGATTATTCCTCTCCTGCTGCAGAGTATCGCCGTTCGGGCTCCGACGGAATGCGGAAATCGCGGCCCCCCGCCTTCTGCGGGCGCCCCGGCTTCAGGGCGGGCCGCGGTTGCCGGCGCCGGCGCGGTCGGGTTCGTCGCGGCGGGCCGGTGCCCGCTCGTCGCCGGACGGGGCGGCCCCGGCGGCGGCCGGGGCGGCGGCGGGTTCCGGCTCGGCGCCGTCTTCGGCCGGGAAGTCGACCGGTACGCCCAGAGTCTTGAAGATGCGGGCGACGGCGTCGGCGACCGGCACCTTCGAGAACCGGTAATATTCGTCGAAGGCGTCCAGGGTCTCGGTGAGGGTGCGGGCGATATCGCCGACCGCTTCGACGGGATCCGCCTCGGGTTCGGGTTCGGCTGGGGTGGCGGCGGGTTCGGCCGGGGGCGTCGGCGCCGGTGCTGCCCCCGGCTGCGCCGGCTTGCGACCGGCGCGCAGCGTGACCGCCGCGCCGACCGTCTGGCGCACGGCGCGTGCGACCTTCAGGAAGATCGGCACCGCTTCCCGGCATCCCGGCGCCTTGGCGACGGCGAGGCCGATCTGGGCCAGTTCCTGGAGCAGCCGCAGCTGCCGCAGGGTCGCTTCATCCGCCGCCGGATCCGCTACCTGCGCCCGGCGTTCGGCGCGCAGCTTGAACTCGAGCCCGATGGTCTGGCGTACGGCGCGGGCGACATGCCCGAAGGCGAGTGCACGATCGCCGTACTCGGCGATCCCCTCGGTCCCGGCCGCTGCAGTCGCCCGGACTCCGGCGACCCGGGCGAGGCCCATGCCGGCCTCGGCCAATTGCTCCAGCAGCCGCAGCTGCCGCGCCATCGAAGCCGCCTCCGTCCAGGCAGCGGCACTCCCGCGATCGGGCGCAGGAGCGCGCGAAGCGGGGCCGGAGGCGGAGGTGGCGGGGCTCTCGATCATCATGAACAGAGAAGAAACATATGGGGGATATAAAGTCAACACCAATTTTGGGGCGTTCGACCTTCTCTCGCTCGGGGCCGAGCCGGATGCCGGCGGGCGGCGCCCGCGCCCGGTACCCTCGAGGGGGATGAGGTCGCCGGTCAAACCCCACCCTTCGGTGGAGCCTGTTCGAACAGCCCCGTTGCCGGGACACCGGCCGGACCGCAATGACCGCTGGGTCGGGCTTCGTTCGTGCCCTATAGTCCGGTGCGACTTCGTCGCCTGGAGAACCTGCAGCACCGTTGGGGAGAGTAGAACATGCGCGTATGGGGCCTTCTCGTCGTCTGGTCGTGTCTCGCACCGGGATTGTTGTCGGGCGCGGGGCCGGCCGGTGCGGCCGCGTTCGGCGATTGCGCGCCGATCGGCACGCTGGAGAATTTCGAGGCGTCGGCGCCGCCGCAGAATTGGGTTTTCGCCGCCGAGGCGTTTCGCGTGCTGGACGGCAGCGACTACAAGACCATCGAGAAGAAGGGCAAGACCTGCCTGCAGCATTATTCGTTGAAATCGGGCGTGCCGCGCACGACCGATCTCGAGATCATGCGCAACTACACGGACGGCCTGCCCGACCTGGGCTTCCGCATCACCAATCTCAACCGGTCGCCGGATGACGAGATCTTCGCCACCATGACCAAAGGCGGCGTCGAGTTCTGGGCCCATGTCTGGGCGTCCAACGGCGACGGGCTGCATATCCTGGTCCAGCAGGTGGCCCCTTTCCAGCCGACTCTCGCCCCCGCCGTCGCTGCGGCGGATTGCGCGCCGATCCGGGGCCTGCAGGAATTCGCAGCCGAGAATACTCCGCCGGAGACCCGAACCTACGCCGCCGAGAGTTTTCGTGTCTTCGAGAATGGCGAGGCCAAGTCGATCGAGAAATCGGGCAAGACCTGTCTGCAGCACTACACGCTGAAACCGGGCGTAGCCCACAAGACCGATCTCGAGATCATCGAGAACTACGCTCTGGCCCTGCCCCAGGAGGGCTGGACCATCACCAACGGGAACCGGGACGAAGATTCGGAGATCTTCGCGACTCTGGCCAAGGACGGGACCGAATCCTGGGCCCATGTCTGGCCGTCCAATGGTGACGCGGTCCATGTCTTGCTGCTCCAAATCCAGCCTTTTCGGCCCTCGCTCGCTGCCGCGGTCACGGCAGTGGATTGTCCGCCGATCCGCGGCCTGCAGGAGTTCGCGGCCGATGGGCCGCCGGAGACGCGAACCTATGCCGCCGAGGGGTTCCGAGTGATCGAGGATGGGGCCGGCAAGACGATCGAGAAGACGGGCAAGACTTGCCAGCAGCACTACGCGCTCAAACCCGGCGTGCCCCACAAGACCGATCTCGAGATCATCAAGAACTACGCCCTGGCCCTGCCGCAGGAAGGCTGGACCATCACCAATGGGAACCGGGACGAGGATTCCGATATTTTTGCAACCTCGGCCAAGGACGGCGTCGAGTCCTGGGTCCATGTCTGGCCGTCCAATGGCGACGCCGTCCATGTCCTGTGGCTGCAGATCGAGCCGTTCCGCCCCAGCCTGATCCCGTCGACCGCCCAGGATTGCGCGCCGATCCGGGGCTTGCGGGATTTCGCCGTTGGCGGGCCGTCCGAACAGAAACCCTTTGATTCGCTGGATTTTCGTCTCATCGAGGACGGCCAGGGCAAGACCATCACCAAGACCGGCAAGACGTGCCGGCAGAATTACGCGCTGAAGAGCGGCATCGCGCACAAGACCGACCTCGAGATCATCAAGAACTATGCCGAGGCGCTGCCGCAGGAAGGCTGGACCGTCACCAACAGCAATCGGGACGAGGATTCGGATATTTTCGCGACCTCGACCAAGGACGGCGTCGAATCCTGGGTCCATGTCTGGGCGTCCAATGGCGATAGCGTCCATGTGGCCCTGCTCCAGATCGCACCGTTCAAATCGAGCCTGAAGGCGGCGCAGAGCATCGACGAGCCGCCGGCGCCGGCCCCGCCGTCGGCTCCGCGACCGCCGCCGTCCCCGCCCGAGCTGACTCTGCCGGCGCCGGCGGCCACGCCCGAGCCGGTCCGGGCGGAGCAGGGCGACTTTCCCTACCTGCCCTCGGTGCCCGGCTCCAAGCTGATCCAGGGCCGGGCCGATCCGGCGCCCTTCTACGTCCAGCCGGAAGATGCCAAGCAGCCGGAACTGGTCGCCAACGGCTCGATCCTGAAGCAGTACCAGCCGCCGCCGGGGCTGGGCCTGGCCCCGCTGCTCGGCCTCTACCACACCTCACTGCTCCGGGCACACTGGACCATCGTCAGCGAACTGCATGCGGCCGGCGTCACGCTCTCGGCCCATTACGGCGAGAACGGTCGCAACATCTGGGCGACGCTGCATCTGGCCGAGACTGCCTACAGCATCGCTGTGGCCGATGCGACCATCGCCCAGAACCGGCTCGCCGCCGATCTCGGCAGCAAATGCCACTTGGCGCTGACCGGCGTCCTGTTCGACTTCAACAAATCGACCCTGAAGCCGGAATCCGACGCGGTGCTGCGCCAGGTCGCGGCCCTCATGACCCAGGACCCGGTGCTGAAGCTGGAGATCCAGGGGCACACCGACAATGTCGGCAGCGACGCCTATAACCAGCCGCTTTCGGAAGCGCGGGCACATTCGGTCGTGACCTGGCTGAACCAGCACAGTATCGCGCGGCCACGCCTCACCGCGCGCGGCTACGGCAAGACGCGGCCGATCGCGACCAACGCAACCGATGAGGGTCGCGCCCAGAACCGGCGCGTCGAAATCGCCAACCCGGCCTGCAAGATGTAGCGGCATCGCCCGGTCATCTCGCCGAGCGGGCGCGAACGAGACGGCCGGGCCGGTCGGCGACCGGCGCCGTCAGCTGTAGCGGATCGTGAGATATTGGAGCACTTGGGATTGCCAGTCCAAGCCGTCGACAAACCGGGCCAGTTCAGCGGCGTTACCGTCCAGGGAGAGATCGGTCTCGCCGGCGGTTTGCAGCATCACATTGCTGTGCGGCACGCCAATTCGCAGCAAATACGGAGCCTTGTCAACGCCTACCATTTCCCAGTCCCAGCCAATCGACACCATCTGGCAGACGCTGTCGGTCCACTCCGTGTATCCGGTTATCTCCGTACTCGAGGTCGCGAGACTTTGTGGAATGAAATTACCGCTCAGGCCCGAAATAAGATGGGTCAGACCGGCTTCCACCAGGGTCGAATAACTACATCGGATATAACCGTCATGGGAGACAATGAACGACATTTCTGCCACATACTCTCTCGGATCGCACTACCTGCGGTGCAGATCGGTAATATGAAACATAATCGACCTCGATTTACCACTGTCAACACCGACAGGTGTCATCGGCCACAGCTCCTCGCCGGCCATCACTTTTGCGGGCCGTCCAGAGTCTTGCAATCGGCAGAGTTCGGAGCCCGGGCCTCCTCGCGCTGCGGATGCTTCCTGGTGAGCCGGAAGCGGGTTCCTCTTGCGATCTTTGTGGAGCGACGATCGGGGCGCCGTCGCCGGGTCGGTCCGACACTGAAGCCCCGGGCCCCGGCATGGCCGGGGTCGCGGATGGCGCCGATCTGGTCTCGACGCTTGCCGGCGGGGTCTCATCGTCGACCCAACCCGCGTGGGCACGGCCAATTCTCCCGCCGGGATCTTTCACCCGGCCAGCCAGGCGATCGGGTCTCTCACGAGTCGGTGTCGATAGTTCTACTTTGGATTGAGATATCGGCGGATCATCTCGGGCGCTGCGTAAGAGCCATCGGCGAGCGGGACGACGGTCTGGTCTGCCGGCCGCCAGAGGGCCACGGAGTCGAGCAACCGCTTCTGCAGGGAACGGCCGATGGAGTCGTCAATTTCCACCACCCGCCGAGCGAGGCGACTCATATAGACGCGGATTTCCTGCAACATCCTGGCCCGGTCCGAGGTAATAATTCATTGGAACAATTCCAAAATTGATCTAATCATGTGCTCCCGCGCTCGGTCGTGCTTCGTACTATCGTCACGACGTATTGATAGCCCTCGACAACTCAGATTTGGCTTGCCATCATATGGCAGGCTGCTGTGTCGCCGCCGGGATGGGGTGCGCTCGATGGCTGGTTCGAACCCGAAGACTGCTCTCCTGGGGGGCGGCCGCTGACGTGCGCGTCCGGCCACGGCTCGGCGCGCAAGCCGATCGACGCCCGAGGCAAACGACCGGCACATTTGATATCGCCCCGCTGCATCCAGTGTTCTCTCTCGCGAGTTAAACTACATGATCGATGGTGATCCAGTCCGGTAACAGCAAATTGGGACTTGTCGAGGATATCATGGACCCTTGGAAGGAATCGCGACTCCAGTCATTGTTGACCGCAACTTCCATTGAAGAGAAATTCTCGGTGCTGGAAAAAACGGCACGCGAGCTCGGTTTTGACTATTTCGCCTATGGTATGCGTGTGCCGACGCCGGTGACGCAGCCAAAGGTCTATACCTTGAATAATTATCCGGAAGAGTGGAAGAAAAAATACTCGCGGGAGAATTACGTCAGGACCGATCCCACGGTCGTACACGCGATCCGATCGGTCATGCCGCTGCTCTGGCACGAAAGCACTTTCACCTCGTGCCGTCCGTTCTGGGAGGAGGCACAGGCGCATGGCCTCCGCTTCGGCTGGGCGCAATCGTGTCACAATGCCAGAGGCGTCGGACTGACGAGCTTCGCTCGGACCGCCGACGCCCTCACGCCCAGCGAAATCAAAGACAGCGAATGGAAAATGTCCTGGCTGGTCAATGCCGCCCACGAATTCCTGTCATCCGATGTCCTGCTGATGCTGGCACCGGAGGCCTCGGTCCGCTTGTCGAGCCGGGAAATCGAAGTCCTGCGCTGGACGGCCGAGGGCAAGACCTCCGGTGAAATCGGGATAATTATGAACATAACCGAGCGAACCGTCAATTTCCACGTGAACCATGCCATCGAAAAACTCGATGCGAGCAATAAGACGGCGGCGACCATCAAGGCGGCCATGCTCGGGCTGCTGTAGCGTCCCGCCGGCCGCGACCGGCCGGCGAGATCACGCCACTGCGATCGAGGACCGAGTTCACCCGGCCGCCTCGGGCACGACCTCGATCTCGATACCGGCAACCGCCTGTTTGCAGAGCGCGAGCGCCTGGTCGGAGGTCTCGCACACGGCCATGACGAACCCGACCCTGTCCTTTGCCGACTTGATCGGCGGCACGATGTCGCCGGGCCGCAGATCGAGCTGGATGATCGCAATCCCCGGGTGATCGCGCCACGCCTCGACGCCGGCGACGCGCTTCACGCGCCCCGGGGGCGGCGTGAAGTAACGAATCGCCGCCCCCTTGCTCCAGGTCGGTGGTGCCGGCAATTCGAGGACGCCGGCCGGCTGGCCGACGGCCAGGCTCAAGAGGTCGATCCCGGTGCAGCGCTGCAGCATCTCCGGGATGAAGTCTCCGCCTACTCTCGTGTGCGTCTCGAGCAGAAACGGCCCGTCCTCGGTCAGGATCACTTCGGTATGGCTCGGCCCCTCGGTGATGCCGAGCGCGCTCAACGTCAGCTCGACCACGGTGGCGATCTGATCATATTGCGCCGGCGTGACGGAAGCGGGCATCTGATGACCGCATTCCAGGTAATCGTTGCTCCCCGGCGGTCCCTCGCCGTGCAGCGGAAATTCCTCGTTGACGCCATAGATCGTGTGGACGCCGGCGCGGCTGAACGACTCCGCCGAAAAGAGCCGTCCGTCGAGATATTTCTCCACGATGGCCCCTTCGAGGGTGAATTTCGCGTGCGCGATCTGCTCCGGCCCGTCGATGCGGCAGATCCCGGTGCTGCCGGCGCCGTCGCGCGGCTTGACTACCACCGGCCAGCCATGGCGGGCGCCGAAGCGCTTCAGCGCCTCGGCATCCTCGATGACCGCCGCGGGCATCGGCAGCGTGTCTTGCAGCGATGTCCGCATCGCGACCTTGTCGCGGCTGCGGATGACGACTTCGGGCGAGACACCCGGAAGCCCCAGCGCCTCGTTGATCCTGGCCGTCGGCAACAGCCCGAGCTCGGTCAGCGAGACTGCGCAGCGGATGCCGAAATGCTCGGCCAGCGAGCGTAGCAGGGTCGGTTCGAATTCCTCGCTCTCATAGTCCAGCACCACCGAGGCGACCGAATTGGTGCTGTGGGTCGAGTTGAAACGGGCCGACGTCTGCAGAGACACGACGTCGAGGCCGAGCGCCAGGGTGCGATCGAGCAGAGCGCGATCGGCACCGACCAGCAGGACACGGGGGCGTTGCGACATTTCATCCTCCTCGTTCTCAGTAGACGGGCCGGAAGGAGCCGGCCGAAGTAGCGATCTCGATCGCACCGACGTCACGCTCGATGGTGCCGACGCTGCCGCTGACGATTCCGATCCAGGCATAATTGTCCTTGCCCATCGGCGGGACCGTGGCGCCGTAGTCCAGGATGCGCGTGTGGTAGCTGGAGAAACTGTCGGGCAGGCTGACGCTGCTGAGGGCGGCCTCGACCGGGACGCCGTACATCACCGACCAGGTCCTACCCGCGCGCCTCGGCCCGAAACCGCCGGCCGGACCGGCCTCCCCTTCGAGGCTCAAGGCCAGGATATGCCGATAGAGGTCGACCGGCTCGATGCCGAAGCTGATGGCGAATTGCTGTGAGAGCCCGCCGCCGCCGATGCGCCCGATATTGGCATCCGTCACATAAGGGATCTCACCATCGACCATGAATTCTATGTGGAAATAGCCGTTGTTGAACTGCGCGCGGCTGAACAGGGCGAGCGCCGCCTCCTTGGCCCGGTCCTGGGTGAGCGTCGAGAGCTCGTCCTCGAAGGGAAAGATCACGATGGTTTCCGTCATGCCGACCTTGCGACGGCCGGAGAACCCGAAGAACGTGACCGTGCCGTCGGCGACGAACCCTTCCAGGCTGATCAGCGGCCCGTCGATGAAGGCTTGGGCCAGCCAAGCCGTCGGATCGAGATGGGCGGAGATGCCGGCTGCCCCGATCCGCTCTTCGATCGTGTCGAGTTCGTCGTCGGTGACCGAAAAGGCGCCCTGGCCGCCTGCGGCGTTGCACGGCTTGACCATGATCCGGCCGAACCGCTGGGCCAACTCGCCGAGTTCGGCATGGGGCGGATCGAAGGACCGGAACGCCTTCGAGGGTGGGCTGTAGTCGGGGATGAGGTCGCGCACGACCGCCTTGTTCTTCAGCTGCTTGACGATCGGGTTGATCGACCGGGCGCCGTACGCCTGGGCCAGGTCGATCGAGATCGGGATGCTGGTATCGCACAGCGAGATCACGCCGCCCACCTCGCCGATGCCGGCTTGGTCCACCGCCACCGCCATGGCCGCGACCGAACCGGTGTCGCAGTAGAGATGGTCGTAGCGCTCTATCTGTTCGAGCGTATCGCCCTGGGTCGCCGCCGGGTCGGTGAGGAAAACCGGGTGATATCCGAGCGCGCGCGCGGCTTCGCCGGTATAGGCCGCGCCGACGCAGGCGCTCTCAACGATCAAAAGCGTGCTCATGATTGTGTTCTCCGCAGAAGTTGACCGAACCAGCCGGGCAGATCGGCCACGGGTGCTGCCCGCACGAACCCCGTCGCCATCGACGCCGCACAGCCCAGGGCGAGCACGACGCCAACCGTATAACCGAGCGAAAGCTCGAAGCTGCCGAGCCATCCCGCCGCGAGTGCCGCGACAACGCCGGCGACCAGCCCACAGAATGACACCGCGGTCATGATGCGACCGGCAAAGGCTACGTCGATCGCGGTCAGCAGCAGCGTTTTCGATAGAATCTTCCAATAGCCGGTGAAAATGCCGATGCCGGTATAGAGCAGTGCCGCCTCGCCGACGCTGCGGGACAACGGCAGTGCGGCAACGGCTGCCGCGAGCAGGAGCTGAGCGGCGAAGAGCGTCGTCCGGCCCCAGCGATCGCCGGTCACCCATCCCGACAGCACGGCCGCGACCAGGCTGCCGAGGCCGGCCATGCTCTCGATCCAGCCCAGGGTCAGGGGGGTGCCGCCGAGCGCGTCCTGGTTGAGCGGGCCGACCAGGGTGTTGATGACCTGGAAGATCGGATGCACCATCGCCCCGACGAGGACGAGAAGGCAGAGCTGCGGCCTGGCGGCCACGTACCGGGCCGTATCGGCGATATCCGTCCAGAACAGGAGGGCGTAGCTTCGGATGGTGCGACCGCCGGGCGTCGGCTCCGGCACGTCGGCTGCGCGGCCGGCGTCGGTAGCGAGCTGGCCCAGCAGGACCGCCCCCGCCAGGTCCAGCAGCCCGACGAGCACCAGCACGATTGCCGTGTTCGAGACGGTCAGCAGGAATCCGGCGACGACCGCCGAAGACAGAGCCCCGACTTGCCAGGCGCCTTGCAAGATCACCATGCCGAGATGGCCGGCGCGGGCGCTGCGGGCCAGGATCGTCTCGCTCAGCGGGATCATGAAATACCAGATTATGTAATAGACCAGTATTCCCGAATAAAGGATGCTCGTGGACAGCAGTTGTCCCGCCGCCACCGCTGCGAGGGCCAGAACAATGGCCGCCCGCGCGACACTGCCCGCCACCGCCTGTGTCTTCAACGGCCAGCGGTCGATCAGAACACCTTGGAACGGCGCCAGGATGATCGACGGTAAGGTCATCAAGGTGAAGAGAAAGCCGAGCTCGAACGGGCTGCCGTTACGCTGCAGCAGCAACACCACGGCGGCCAGGTTGAAGATGCCTTCACCGACCGTGCCGATCAGCGTGGCGCTGCCGAGCCAGAGCACGCCGCGATGGAGCGGGGTGCGCTCGCGCGCACCCCCCCCGGCCGGCCTGCCGACAATGCGGCCCATATCACGCGACCTTTGCCAGCGCCGGCCCGCGCTGGTTCGCCGTTGGCTGCCGTTCTCGCTCGGCCAACAGGAACACTTTTCGAGAATATACTTCGATGCTGAGTTGTTCCCACCATACATTGAGGGCTGTACAGACGGCGATGAAGCCCTGGACAAAGGGGCCGTAGTTCTCGGCGGTGATGTAGCGGCCGATCGCGTCGCGCATCCCCCAGTAATGTTCGTCCTCGTAATTGCCGCCTTCATCGTCCTCGGCGACATGGCCGGCGATGTAACGGCCGGTCAGGGAGTCCGCGGTGATTTCGCCGCCTTGCCGTTGCTTGAGTGATCTCAGGATCGCCGCGACGCCCTTGAATTCGTAGGTCGCCGTCGCTTCGAAGGCGAGCAGGCCGCCGCACAGATAAGCATTGTCGTTGCTGCGGAAAATGTGGCGCAGCCGGGCGAGGAAGCTCGTCGTGGAGGCCGACAATTCGATGCCGACCGTCTCGACGCCCAGATCTTCTCGATAGCCTCGTCGCATCAGTTCCAGATGCGGGATGCCGGTCAGCACGCCCATCTCCTCGGAGAGATTACGGGCGATCTCGGTCTTCACGCCGGTCCATTCCAGCCTTATGTCGGCATCATGGAACATGTGGATCGATTCGTTCGTGAAGCCCGAATATTCCTGCACCAGGAAACTGATATCGGTCTCATCCCATTCCGGCAGATTCACGACGGCTGGATTGGTAGCCGTGTTGAGCGCGCCGTAGCCGTCACGGATGAGCGCCTCGAGCTCGCCGACCAGCTTCAGATAGTCGAACTCGGACTGATAGAGCAGGGCTCCGACACCTGCGTGTACAGTATTGTATTGCGTCTCATTGATCATCATAACACTCCCTTCTAGAATTGTCGACGGGGTGGTGAAATGTTAACCCCCGTCAGACGTGCGAACCATGCCAGAAGCTACCGAACTCGTTTCGATTTCCCATTATGCTAGAGTAATCGATGAGGTCAGATTGATGGGCCATTGCTTGCCCCAGCATCTTGATCCCGTCGAGGAAGATCCGGTGCATCTGGTCTGGTTTGGCGTGCCGGGTCTCGTACACCGGCAGCATCTCTTCGTGATAGAGGCGGAAGTCGTGGTGGAGCAGCTTCATGCCGAATGATTCCGGGTCTTTGTACAGATCGCTGCCCGGATAGGGCACGAGGCCGAACAGATACGAAGCCGTCAGGTAATTCTGCTCGAGCAGCTCGCATCCGAGTTCGAGGGAACGCTTCATGTCGTCCAAAGTCTGGTTGGGGAAACCGTTGACCATGAAAGAACAGGTTGCCAGACCGGCGTCATGAACACGCGACAGCGTGTCTCTCATATCGCGCAACTTCAGGCGCTGCTTGTGCTGATCTTGCGCATCCTGGTCGATCGTCTCGATGCCGATTTCGATCCAGGCGCAACCGCTGTCCTTCAAGGCGCGCAAGACTTCGGGGTCGGTCAAGCAATTCAGCCGCGTCTGAATGTCGTAGCGGATCGTGCCGTCCGCCTTGAGCGCGGCGCAGATGTCGAGTGTCCGCTGCTTGTTCACCGTAAATGTCTCGTCGCCGAAGTAGACATTGTGATGATTGCCGTACTGGGCGCGATACGCGTGAATTTCCGAGATTACCCGATCGATGTGAAAGTAATCAGCTTTACGGCCGATCGTCTGAATGGTGCAGAACGAGCAGCGGTAGGGGCAGCCGAGGGCATAGACCTGGCGTAGATAGCGGATATCGCTGCCGACCGAGCGGTCGAACAGGTCGATCTTGGGATGCGGGATCTCGTTGACCGGCATCCAGGGATAAGGACGGCCAGTCGTGACGATGGTACCGTCATTGCTCTTGAAGGCGAGGTTGCCGACCTTTTCGATCTCGGTCCGGTCCCGCAACGCCCGCATCAGCGCCGGCAGGGCGTACTCGCCGCGGTCATAGACGACATAGTCCACGCTCGGATGCGCCGCGACCCGTTTGTGCAGGGGTGTCGCGACCACGCCGCCGAACACGGTCTTACTGGTCGGATAGAGTTCCTTGACGAGATCGGCGATCTCATAGGCGAAAGGCAGGTTCGGCGTCATCGGCGAAAACAGATAGACATCGCCGGGTGACCGCCGCAGCGCCAACTCCAATCGACCGCGATCGATCCCGTCAAGGGTGCATTCCGAGGTGTAGAGGTCGATCGCTTCGATCGACGTGAAACCGGCATCCACCAACACGCCGCCCAGCCAATGCATCCAGTGGGGTAGTTCCCATAGGACATTGTTCATGTGCCGGAGCCCCGGATGCGTGCCATGATACCGGACATCGAAATTTTGCCAAAACATTTCACGTTCCGGGACCGGCACTGTTGCCATTGGGGTATGAACGAACACGATATGCATTACGATTCTCCTGATCGAATTGGCCGACCGATGGGCTACTCTGTCCCTTTGCAAGCTTAGTATTGCTGTAATTCTTGAGCCGCGTAACTGTTAGAGGTGACAGGTGGCTAGGCCAGGGTTCGCATGCGTGGGCGGACAGCGGAGTTCGGTGGCTGCCCCGATCGGCCGGCCGGCAACGCGGATCGCTTCTCGGCCGCGGTCGCTCCCGGCCGGGAGCAACGGCTCGAGGGGTTCCGTCAGACGGCGATCGCTGTCCGGTCCGCCGGGAGCCAACATTCGATCGAACCCGATGGCAGTGCCGCGCCCGGCTCCCGCGCCAGGGAAAGAGCCAGCAGGCGGGCCGAATCCTGGCCGGGCATCACGATGCCGTTCAGACTGCCCGGGCGAAAGCCGAACCGACGATAATAGCCCTCGTCGCCGACCAGGACGGCCGAGCGGTAGCCGAGACCGGCAGCCCGCTCGAGGCTGCGCCGGATGAGCCGCCCGCCGAGACCGACATTGCGGTACTCGGCGGCGACGGCAACAGGGCCGAGCAGCACGGACGACTCCCCGCCGACGGCGATCGGCCAATAGCGGATCGTTCCGATCAGCGTGGTGTCGTGCAGCGCCATCAGGCAGAGCGGAGCGACAGGCTCGATCCCGGCGCGGTAGAGGTAGCAGGTCTTTCGGCGGCGGGCGGGACCGAATGCGTCATCCAACAACTCTTCGACATCTCGGGACCGGCCCGCGAGCTCCTGCGTAATCGTGATCATGGTGTCCTCCCTTGCCCGCCCGATGAAGATACGAGGTCGCTCGTGGCGCGCGGACGGGTTCGCGCCGGCGGAACCTTCCTGCGATCACGCCCAAGAAGGGCGCCACCGGCGCAACGCGCCCAGTTTCAGCGTGCCGGACCGCAACGCCAGGTGGATGACGGGGGTGGTGTACAGAGTCAGAAGCTGGGAAACCATGAGCCCGCCGATGATGGCGATGCCCAGCGGCTGGCGGAGTTCCGCCCCGGCGCCTCGCCCCATGGCGAGCGGCAGCGCTCCGAAGATCGTCGCCACGGTGGTCATCATGATCGGCCGCAGACGCGTGCAGCAGGCTTCGATGATCGCCGCCTCGGGTCCGTGCCCCCGCTTTTCGGCGGACACGGCGAAATCGACCAGCATGATGGCATTCTTCTTGACGATGCCGATCAACAGCATGATGCCGATCAACCCCATGACGTCGAGGGTGTGGCCGGTCCATCCGAGCGCCAGCAGTGCTCCGACTCCTGCCGGCGGCAGGGTCGAGAGGATCGTCAAGGGATGGACGAAGCTCTCGTAGAGGATCCCCAGAACGATGTAGACCACGATGACGGCGGCCCCGATGAGCCAAGGCTCGCTCGCCAGTGACTTCTCGAATTCGCTGGCTGCTCCTTCGAAGCTGGCGCGCAAGGAGAGCGGGGTGCCGAGCTGCGCCGTCGCGCTGCGAATGCGATCGAGCGCGGTGCCGATCGACAGGCCCGGGGCCAGATTGAAGGCCAGGGTTTCCGCCGGAAACTGGCCGCGGTGGACGATCTTGGTCGGGCCGGTCGTCTCGGCGACCGTGGCGAAGGTCGACAGCGGGATCGGCAAGCCGGTATTCGACGCGACATGGAGGCGGCCCAGTGATTGGGCGCTCTCCTGGAACCGCGGCGCGACTTCCATCAGGACATAATACTGGCTGGCGTCGTCGAAGATCTCCGCTACTCTGCGCGGGCCGAACGCATCGTAGAGCGTTTCGTCGACCGCCTTCGGGTCGACCCCCATCCGGGCGGCGAGGTCGCGGTCGACCACGACCTTGACGCTGGCGGCAGTGTTCTGTTCGCGCGAGACGTCGAGGAGTCCGGGCACGGCTTTGAGCCGTTCGAGTACGAGCGGCGCCCATTTCTCGAGCTCGTCCCGGTTGGCGTCGAACAGTGTGTATTGATATTCGGTCAGCCCGGCATCGACACCGGTGACGATCTCGGGTTCCGGCTGCATCGCCAGGGCCGGCAGGTCCGGGTCCTCGGCCGCCGTCCGCCGCAGCCGGTCGATTATCCGATAGACATCGTCCGCCCGCTCGGCTCGCGGCTTCAGATTGATCACGAAGGCGCCGAAATTCTCGTCTCCGTCGATGCCGGCGTAGCTCGTCACCGAGAAGACGGCGTGATCGGCGCGGATCACGGCGGTCATTTTCTCGACTGCCGCCGCCGTCACGGGATAGGCGGTACCGGCCGCCTCCTCGACGAACCCGAAGATCCGGCCATTGTCCTGCTGCGGGAAGAACCCTTTCGGCACCGTGACATAAAGATAGACGGCGAAGGCCGAGGCGAGGGCGCAGGCGAACAGGGCCAGCGGCCGGTTGTCCATGACCCAGAGCAGGCTCTGCCGATACCATCTCGTGATCACATCCTCGCCGGCACCGGCCCGGTCCCGGCTCTGCCCTTTCTTGCGGGCGTAGGAAGCGGCGTCGAGCAGCCGCGCCGACAGCACCGGCGAGAGCGACAGCGAGATGAGCGCCGAGGCGAGGATCGCCACCGAGACGGTCGTGGCGAACTCCCGGAACAGGCGTCCGACGATCCCCTCCATGAAGAATACGGGAATGAAGACGGCGACAAGCGAGACCGAGATCGACAGAACCGTGAAGGCCACTTCGCCGCCGCCGCGGATCGCCGCTTCGAGCGGCGGCTCGCCGTCTTCCATGTGGCGGACGATGTTCTCGACGACCACGATCGCGTCGTCGACGACAAATCCCACGGCAATCGTCAGCGCCATCAGGGACAGGTTGTCGAGCGTATCGTGCAGGCCGGCCATGACCGCCAAGGTCGCGAGCAAGGCCAGCGGAATCGTGATCGTGGGTATGGCGGTCGCCCAGAAATGGCGCAGGAACAGGCCGACGACCAGGATGACGATGGCGATGGTCAAGGCCAGGGTCAGTTCGATGTCGGCGAGCGAGGCGCGGATCGTCTCGGCCCGGTCGGTCACGACATGGAGTTCGATCGCCGGCGGGAGCGAGGACCGCAGGGATTCGAGTGCTGCGCGCAGGCCGTCGACGGTCTGGACGGTATTGGCGCCGAGCCGCTTGTGGAGCGCGATGATGATGGCCGGCCGCCCATCGTACCAGCCGCCCGCGCGGTCGTTCTCGACGCCGTCCCGAACGGAAGCCACGTCCGCCAGCCGCACCGCTGCGTCGCCGCGATACGCAACGACGATGTCGCGGAAGCCGGCCGCATCGAAGATCTGGTCGTTCGCTTCGACGGTCACGAGAGTGCCGGCGCCCTTGAGCCGGCCCTTGGGACGATTGGCGGTCGCGTGCTGGATGGCGGTGCGGACATCCTCCGCCGACAGGCTTCGCGCCGCGAGTGCCGCAGGGTCGACCTCGATGCGGACGGCGAATTTATGTTCGTCCGCGATCTCGGCATGCGACACGCCCGGGACGCCGGCCAGGCCCGGAACAACCACCGTCTCGGCGTAGCGCTGAATCCTGGTCAGCGGCAGAATGTCGGAGGTGAGGGCGATGATCATCATGCCCTGGTCCGCCGGGTTCTCCTTGACGAAGCTGGGCGGGCTCGGCAGGTCCGACGGCAGATCGCCGGCAGCATTGGAGATCGCCGACTGCACATCGCCGGCCGCCAGATCGATGTTCCGATCGAGGTCGAACTGCAGCCGGATCGAGGTCGTGCCGAGGCCGGAGCTGGAACTGACCGAGACGACGCCGTCGACACCCGACAGCTGACGCTCGAGCGGGGCTGCGACGGCGGTGGCCATGGTCTCGGCGCTGGCACCGGGCAAGTTCGCCACGACGCTGATGACCGGATATTCGACTTCCGGGAGTGCCGCCACGGGCAGCCGGATCCAGGCGGCGATCCCGAAGATCAGGATCCCGAGCGCCAGGAGAATTGTGGCGACGGGCCGATGAATGAACGGCCGACAGGGATTGAGGATAGTCATGGCGATGCCTCGGCGTGACGGCTGTGGCTCGCTGCGTCGGCGTCGACCGCGGTGGCCGCGATCGTGACGGCCCGGCCGGAGGCGAGCTGCTCCTGGTTGTCGAGCACGACCAGCTCGCCCGCTGCAGGACCGGCGTCCAGAAAGGCCGTGCCCTCGATGGTCCGCGAAACCTCGACATCCTCGGGCCTGACGGTCGAGGCGACGGGATTGGCCACATAGACGAAGCTGCCCCGGATACTGGCCTGGATCGCCGATTTCGGTACCGTCGCGACATCCCTGCGGATCTCGGTCACGATCCTGGCGTTGACGAACTGCCCGGGCCAGAGCCCCTGGTCGTCATTGTCGAAGACCGCCTTGAGCTCGATCGTGCCGGTCTGGGGATTGATCCGATTGGCGATCAGGACGAGCTGCCCGCGCGCGAGGAACCATTGGTCGTCGCCGGAACGGACCTCGACGTCGAGCGGATGGGCGCGCTGCCCCGACTGGATCATCGGCAGCGCGTCTTGCGGGACGGAGAAGACGACATCGACCGGCGTCAGCGCGACGATCTCGACCAGATCGACATTGTCGGCCGACCGGACGAAATTGCCGACGCCGACTAGTTGCTTGCCGATGCGCCCCGAGATCGGCGCCCGGATCGTGGCGAACTGGAGATTGAGTTCGGCGGCATCGAGCGCCGCCTGGGCATAGCGGACGGCAGCCGTCAACTGGCTGACCATCGCCCCCTGGTGGTCGTTGCTCTGGCGCGATGCGTAGCCGCCCTGGAGCAGCGCCGTCGAGCGGTCGAGATCGCCCTTGGCGGCTGCGAGCGCCGACTGGTCCTTGGCCAGTTGCGCTTCCGCTTGGCTGACCGTCGTCTGATACGGGCGGGGATCGATGATGATCAGCGGGTCGCCGACATCGACGTGCTGGCCCTCGCGGTAGAGGATCTTGTCGATCGGACCGTCGAGCCGGCTCTTGACCTGCACGCAGTTGGAGGGCTGAACCTGGCCGATGCCACGCACGGTGATCGCCATGTCGTGCTCCGCGACGGCCGCGACATGGACGATCGGCACAGAAGGCGGCTCGGCCGTGCTGCCGTCCGGCGCTTCGTCCCGTCCGGGGCGGAGGCAGAACAGGGCGCCGAAGACTCCCAGAAGGGCGGCGAGCCCGATCGCCGTGCTGCGGATTTTCATGGCCGTCACTCCATCGTCATCGCGTCCGGCTCGCCGAAGTCCCGCGCGCGTCCGACTGCCGGTCTCTCGGCCGAGGGTTCACAGGACTGGACTGTCGAAGGTTTTCCCGATCGACAAGGTGCCCCGGCGGGTATCGGCCGACCCCCGGCCCCGGTGCATGTCGCGGAAGAGAATTTCGCGAAACGTGAGCGTCACGGCCTGCGCCAGCGCCGAGACAGCCCACACGAAATGCGGCCGGCCCGCTTGGTCGGGCGCCATCGGGTCCCGGACATAGGTGCTCGAGCGGACGGTCCCGACTTGCTCTGTCGGATAGTCCGACAGCTGCCATTTGCCGTGATCGCCCTCGGTGAACGAGAGACAAGCGAGCGAGATGTCCTGATCGCTGTCGATCGCTTTCAGCAGCGACTCTTTTGCCGCCCACAGGCAGTAGAGCCGGGCCAACCGCTCTTCATCCGGCACCGCCCTGAACCGATGGACTTCATCCGGGTGTGCGACCAGAGCCAGGATCGTGGAAAGGTTCTTGATCGGCCGAAAGGTCTCCAGATCGATCCCGACCTTGCAGTGCCTGGAAACGGCGCAGGCGATTCCCTGCTCGGTGTGGGAAAAGCTGAGATGAACGCCTCCGCCTTCGCCATCCCGCTCGGGGTCGAGCCGGTAATAGCCGCGTCGTCCCGGCAAACCGGCGACGCCGGGTTCGTTCGAATCCGTGACGAGCCGCCGCAGCCACGCTTGTGCAGCGATCATCGGGTCCAGATCGTCCTCGGCGTCCAGCGGCGGGAAAAGATCGAACGCACCGCTATCGAGCCAGTCTTGGAGCGGAACCGCCGCGGCGTCTTCGAGCGGCAGATGCAAAACGCAAACCTGCACGGCTGCGGTGTGTTGCTCCCTGGGCGCGATCAACGTCCACTCTCCCGAATGTCGCAGACATCGGCGCGCTGATAGAGCTGTCCGCCATAGGGGCCGAACGCCGCCGCGGCGCTCGCACGGTCCTCGGTCTGGCCCCATTGCGGGCCGGCGAAGAGGCTGCGCGGCACGCGCTCCGGCGCGATCTCGATCCAACACGCGAAGATCGGGTGGCCGCCGATGATGGTCGGCGGCCCGGCGCGATGAGCATGCACGCCGGTGTTGCGCAGCAAGCGCTCGATGCCGAGCGGCGATACGGTGATGAGCCGCTCGGCTCCGTACTTCGTCGCGATCGCGATTGCCGCATGGAGAAACTGCACGGTGGCCGCGGAACACAGTCGCCTCGCACTGGTCGGCGAATAGGTAGCTCGGTTGTTGAAGTCGACGGTGGCGAACCGCGACAATTCCCAGACTTTGCTGCTGTTCGGCGGCGGCAGGCCGTTGAGGAGCTGCGGGAACACGCTGCCCAAGAGATAGGGTCCGTTCGTGGGCAGCAACCGTGCCACGCCGGTCAGGTCCCCGGTGTCCTCGTCCAGAGCCAACACATAGATCGTCTGCTCGTGATCGAATTGATCGAGCTCTCGCCCGTTTTCGACCTGGAGCTCCCATCCCAAGTTTTCAACAAAGACACGATGGCGATATTGGGCCATCTTCTCGAAAAGCTCGACGGAGAGTTCGTCGGCAGTACCGGAAACGATCAGCATTTCTCTCTCCTGCCATCGAAATTGACTAAAAAAAGACTTACCAATTTTAAGCGAGGCGAAACCGATGAGCGATTGTTGAGGTGATTATTTCCAGATCCGGGGCAAGAGGAAACTGTCAAAGCTGACAGTCGGCCGTCCGGAAGGCAGATCGCGAAGTTAAGGCGTTGAAATATAATAGTTTATTTCTCGAGATCGCAGGCGTGGAGAGGCACGTCTCGCCATCGGTGAGGGGCATGGCCACGGGCTGGAACCGTTTTCGCAGATGCGCTTTTCGCGGTTGGTGTCGAATACCGGACCCGAACCCTCGGACGATCCAGCGCGGCGACGGCGAGGGCGCCAAGGCGTCGCGCTCGCCTCGAAAATCCAGACGACCCGCACGAAGGGGCTTGAAACCGGCACTCCGATCTTTCATGACACGTTCCATGCCGATTGCCCTTCCCACTGCCCGACCCACATGCCGGCAATGCCGGCCCGAATCCTGGATGCAGCGTGTCTGGGGTCCGCTATGCGACCGTCGTCGCCGGCGGCCGTCCCGGCGCGCCATGTATATCGGGATCGAGTGAATCTCGCTCAGAGGGGGCTGACCCATGACCCAGTTCGAAAGCCTCGTCGTCGGCGGGGAGATCGAGGGTGCACCCTTTGCCCCGACCCGCGAGACCATTCGGGAGTTCTGCGACGCCTCGCTCGACTACAATCCTCTGCACCTCGACGACGACTACATGCAGAGCTCGTTCGGCAAGACGAGTTTCGGCGGGATCATCATGCATGGAATGACGAACTTCGGCTTGCTGACCCGGATGGTGACCGACTGGGCCCATGCCCATGGCGGCGTCCACCGGCGGCTGGAAACCCGTTGGCGGGCGCCGGTCAAACCGGGCGACGTCATCACGCCGCGGGCTCGCATCACCCGGACGGTCACGACTCGAAAGAGTCGCTGGGCGATCCTCGATGTCGAGATGCGCAACGACCGGGGCGAGACGATCGCGACCGGAGAGGCCATGGTGGAATTCCCGACCCAAACCCGGTCGGCCGGGGCGAGCGGCCCCGCGGGATGCGAGGAGGGCGGCGGGACGACGATTCCGGCCTCTCGTCCCGCGCCTCGGACCTGACGGCTACGCCGACGGCATTCCCTCGTTCTGGCAATTTCCGGACAGGGTGAGCAGACGCAGATTGGCGCGGCCGCGGCTGGTCCGGGATTTCATGGTGCCGACTTTTATGCCGGAGTGCCGCGCGGCCTCCTCATAGGTCATATCGAAGATTCCGAGCAACGCCACGGCCTGCTGTTCCCGGGCGGGGAGGGCCTTCATGAGTTGCAGGCTCTCTTTCAGCGCGACGATGTGGAACTGGCTGGGCGGCGTCACCTCTGCGCCCGCCGCCATGCACTCGGCGGCATAGCTGCGCCGGCGAATGGCCTTTCGATTCTGGGTGATGAAGATATTGCGCAGAATGGTGAACAGCCAGGCGCGAAGATTCGTATCGGCCCGGTAGAGATGCGCCCGGCTGAGCGCGCGGGTGATGCAGTCCTGAACCAAGTCATCCGCTTGGTCCGCCGTCCGCATCAGGAACCGGGCATAGCGACGAAGTGCAGCCGTATGCTCGACGATGCCAAGTCCCATCTCGTGGTTGGATAGTGTGCCCATGGAAGCCCCCGGAATTTGGCCTCGTCTGCGCCCAGCAGAATCGAGGGATGATCGCCTACACCGAACTTCGCGGACGACGACGTTCGTCCATCGCGAAGCACGATCACCTTAGGCGGGGGCCCAACCGTGGGGATAGGCTCGGAAAATACTCAAATCCTGATGCCCGTTCTACCCGTGTCGGTTCGGTCGCGATCGGTTGCTTCGTACCGATCCGGGCCTCGGCACGTCAGACGTGCAGAGACCGGTTCTGCCACCCGGGTTCGGCCCATCGATAGGGAGTGGTTCACGCCGCCGAGGCCGTCCCGAGCGCCCGTTGAATGGCCCGAGCGAGCTGAACCTCGCGAAACGGTTTCTGGATCACTACCGCGTCCGGCCTCAGCGCTCTGACGCCGGCAGTGTCGCCGCTGACGAACAGATGCGGCACCGGTCCGCGGCGTTCGATCTGTGCCACCGCCGAGATGCCGTTGCCGTCGCCGAGCCAGGCATCGACAATCATGAGATCCGGGCCGAATCGGGCCGCGGCCACGATCGCGTCGGCCTCGGTGGCTTCGATCGCACACACCTCGTAACCCATCCCGATCAGGACTTCGGCGAGCAGGATGGCGATCATCGCCTCATCCTCGACGACCAGGATACGCAGCGTCGTCAGGGATCCGGACTGCCTGCCGGGCAGTGCGGCACCTGCCGGCGAATGCGCGGTCCGATGCGACAGTGCAGCCATGCTAGACGGGCGGCCGGCGGTCGTGCCGGTGCCGCCGGCCCGGCGGGATCCTCCCCGCTCGTACGGTCGGCGCGCCGACCGCAATCCCGACCGATTGCGTGCGCTCGGCCCCCGGCGGAGTAGTACGTGTCGGCAGCATCGGTTACTCCCCGGTTTCCCGCAGCGGCCAGACTCTCCGTGCAGTTCGATCGGAGGCTGGGATTTCGACCATACTGGACTGAAGATCGCCGCGAGCAGGCTCGGAAACTACTCAGAGCCGCCACAATCAGGACCGAGAGTGGCGTTCATCGCCGCGACCGATACCCGGGCCCGCCGACGACGGGCTCGAGGGCTGAGTAATTTCCGAGCCTGTGCTTCCCGGCTCCCGATCGGCTATTGTCGGAACAGGCGATTTTACTTGGTCGCCATTGCTTTCGACAGGCCCAGACCCGGCGACGCGGACGGGTGGGTACTTCAGAATTCTCCCGTCCCAGCGAGGCTAGGATGATTGTCACGAACCGCCTGACGCTCAAGAGCGCGTTGCTCACGGCAACCATGCTCGCGAGCCCCCTGATGATCGCGCTCCCGATCGCCGCCGTAGCCCAGATCGCGATCACGGTGCAGATCGAGCCGCCGGTCCTGCCGGTCTACGAGCAGCCGCCCATTCCCGAGCCGGGATATCTCTGGACGCCCGGATATTGGGGATACGACCGAGCGGAGGGTTATTTCTGGGTACCCGGCACCTGGGTCCAGCCGCCCGAGGTCAATCTCCTCTGGACCCCGCCTTACTGGGGCTGGGCCGATGGCGCCTATCTTTTCCATGACGGCTATTGGGGCGAGCATGTCGGCTTCTATGGCGGTGTCGATTACGGCTTCGGCTATGGCGGCGACGGCTATGGCGGCGGACGCTGGCAGAACGGCAGCTTCAGCTACAACAGCACCGTCAATAATTTCGGTTCGACCCACATCACCAACACCTACCAGAGCGACGTCAGGGTCATCAACGATTCGCATGTCAGCTTCAACGGCGGTGCGAACGGGCTGAAGACACAGCCGAGCGCCGCCGACCATCTGGCCGAGCACGACCATCATGTCGCGGTGACCTCGCTCCAGGCGAGCCACGTCGCGGCGGCCGCCAAGAATCCCGCCCTCGCCGCGAGCCGCAACAACGGGCATCCGGCCATTGCCGCCACGGCGCGTCCCGGACAATTCCAGGGTGCCGGCGTCGTCCCGGCCCATGCCGCGGTGGCGGAGCACGGCACGAGCCCGACAGCCCCGGCCCATGAGCCGCCGGTCCAGCGCGCCGCCGTTCCCCCGGTTGAACATCCCGTCGAGCACCCGGTCGAGCACCCCGTCGAACACGCCGTCGAGCACCCGGTCGAGCACCCCGTCGAACACGCCGTCGAGCACCCGGTCGAACATCCGGCCGAGCATGCGGCGCCCGTGCATGAAGCGCCGGCCGCGCATGCTGCTCCGCCTCCGGCCGAGCACCCTGTCGAACATCCGGTCGAACACCCTGTCGAGCATGCGGCGCCCGTCCATGAAGCGCCGGCCACGCATGCCGCTCCGCCCCCGTCCGAACATCCGGTCGAACATGCGGCGCCCGTCCACGAAGCACCGGCCGAGCGCGCCGCCCCGCCCGCGGCCGCGCATCCGGCCCCGGCGCCTGCCGAGCACCCGGCCCCGGCGGCAGCCGCTCCTCACCCGGCCCCGGCACCGGCCGCCAAGGCGGCACCGGCCAAGCCGGCTCCTGCCAAGGAAGAAGAGAAGAAGCCGTAGCACCGATCCCGCGCCCGCGCGACCCGGCGCCCCCTCGAAATCGGGGAGGCGCCGGGCCACGCGTCGCGGCGGCCGTGCCGATCGCAGCTTCCGCACCGTAGCCCAGGCAAACTGGATCCCCGCCGCTCCCTCCCGGCGGGGATTTTTTCGGTCGAGAAGCAGCCGGCCGGAGGACCGGAGAAGAACGGCGCCGGCGTCAGCCGGCGTGTTGTCCCAAGGCGTGATGGACGGTCTGGGCGATCTGATCGGCGAGCTGATCGACCGCCTGGGTCATGGCCACCGCGATCGCGGCATCGCCGGTCGACCCTGCGGCGGCGCTGAAGTTCCCGTGTTCGCCCGAACTCGTCGTCTCGCCATCGGCAGTCGTGAGGCGCCAGCGCGCGGAGAGCAGGCATTGGCCATCGGCCGCGATCTCGAACTTCTCGACATCGACCAGGAGCCGGCGCGCCGGTTCGGCACCGGGCGTGGCCGTGATCACCACTTTGGGCAGGCGCTCGGCCAATTCGGCGGCGAGCGCATGGGTGACCCCGAGCGAGAGGCGTTCGCCCCACTTCCCGGTCGGGCTGGCGGTCAGTTCGTTCGGCCCGACGCTGCGCAGAATGTCGCTGGAATCGAGATAATCCGGGACCGAGACGGTCTTCAATTCGATGATCGGCAGACCGGCGTTCGACCACACGCCGGTCGCCGCCGGCGCCGGACTGCCGAGTTCATAGGTATGAATGGCCGGGCTGGAGCCGCAGGCGGTCAGCATGGCCGTCGAGACGACCAGGGCCGCGCCGTGCCGGATGAAGGGGATCAATGGCTTGTCCTCCCGATCAGGACCGAACTCGGATCCCGCTCGATCTCGTGGGTGAATCCGCGCAGAGAACTGGCGCTGGCAGCCAGATCGCGGAGGGTGGCGCGGAGATCCCCGCGCATCGGCGAATCCGGCGCCGTCATCTCCTTGAGGGAACCGACCAGAGTCTCGGCCGCGCGCACCGTCCGGTCCGCCGAAGCCAGGACCCGGGCGACTTCATCGCCGGTCACGGCCAATTGATGCTTGCCGGCGACCGCCAACTGATCGATGTCGCCCAAGGTGGCGTGGGCGGCCTCCGAGGTCGCGGTCAAGCTGTCGGCGAGCGGCCCGACTTTGACTTTCAGCTCATCGGCCAGTTGCTGGACGGAAGCCAAGGCCTGGCGGGCATTCTCGGCGATTTCCTTCAGCGGCATTTCGGCGATCTCGTCCTCCAGCGTCTGCAGCTTGGACGAGACGGAGGGGATTTCGGGCGTATAGGGGTCGCCGCCGACGATCACCGCCGGAAGCGTCGGCTCGATATCGAGATCGACGCGCAACTGGCCGGTGATCAGGCTCTGCATGTTGAGCTGGGCGCGCAAGCCGGCGGTCAGCAGCCGGTCGAAATCGGCGTCGGCCCGCCCGGGGCCGTTATTGGCGAGCGAGATTTGCGCCGGGTTCAAATCCAGATAGACTGGAATCTGGGCGGTCAGATCCGCGACATTGAGATTGACCGAAATGCTCGTCACCGATCCGACCCGCACGCCGCGGAAGGTGACCGGTGCGCCGACATCGAGACCCGCGACCGAGCCCTTGAAATAGACCACGGCATGCACGGTCCGACTGAGCAGATGCGTGCCGCCGAACAACAGGATGGCGCCGACCCCGAGGGCCAGCCCGCTCAAGACGAAGCCGCCGACGATGGCGGGTTTAACGGCGCTCATGCGCATCTCCTGCAAGATCGCCGGGCGGGCGTTCGCGATTCATGAAAGCGTGGACCGTCGGGTGCCGGCACTCGTCCCTGAGCGTGGCCGGGGCACCCCGGGCGATGACCGTCTTGGTCTCGGCATCGAGGAAGATGCCGTCGTCGCAGATGTCGAACAGGCTCGACAACTCGTGGCTGACCAGCACCACGGTCGTGCCGAAACCGGAGGAGAGCTCGCGGATCAGGTCGTCCAGACGCTTGGACGAGATCGGGTCCAGCCCGGCCGAGGGTTCGTCGAAGAACAGGATCGCCGGATCGAGCGCCAGAGCCCGGGCGAGGCCGGCGCGCTTGCGCATCCCGCCGCTGAGATCGGCCGGCATCGTCTCGCCGGCAGCGCCGAGCCCGACCAGGGCCAGCTTGACCGCGACCAGGGCCGCAATCGACTTTTCGTCGAGATTCGTCAGCATGCGCAGCGGCAGGGCGACATTGGCCGCGGCATTCATCGAGGTCCACAGGGCCCCGCTCTGGAACAGGACGCCGAAGCCGCGGCCGATTTCGGCCCGGCGCGCCGCACTCGCCGCCCAGTAATCCTCCTCGCCGACCCGGATCGTCCCGGCGCTGGGGCGGAGCAGCCCGATCATCGCCTTCAGCAACGTACTTTTGCCGCAACCGCTGCCGCCCATGATCGCGAAGATCGAGCCGGCTGAGACCGTGAACGACACGTCCTGCTGCACGATCGTATCGCCGAACCCGATGGTGAGGCCCTCGACCTCGAGTTTCGCGTCGCGCGCCACGGGTCAGATGCCCAAGGCGTCGGCGCAGACGGCGAAGACGGCGTCGAGCGCGATCACGCCGACGACGCTGGCGACCACCGCGCTCGTCGCCGCCGTGCCGACATCGGCGGCGCTGCGACCCGCACGCAGGCCGACTCGGCAGCCGGCAATCGCGATCAGCGCCCCGAAGGCCAGGCTCTTGGCCAGACCGAGGGCGAACTGGCTGGCTGCGACTGCCGTCCGGGTCGCTTCGATGAAGGCGATGGGCGAGAGATCCAGCGTCGCCACGGCCACGACGAAGCCGCCGAAAATGCCGATGGCGCAGCCATAGAGATAGAGGATCGGCATCATGCCGGTCAGGGCCAGGATCCGCGGCAGTATCAAATAGTCGAAGACCGGGATGCCGACGGCCTCGAGCGCATCGATCTCTTCATTGCCCTGCATGGTGGCGATGCTGGCGGCATAGGCGCCGCCGGTGCGGCCGGACATGATGATCGCAGTCATCAGCGCCGCCATCTCGCGCACGACGGCGATTCCGACCAGACTCGCGACGTAGATATCGGCGCCGAAGGCGCGCAGCTGCACTGCACCGACGAAGGCCAGAATCCCGCCGACCAGCAAATTCACCACCGTCACGATCGGCAGCGCCGACGCCCCGGCGTCGCGCATGCAATCGATGAGATCGCCGCCGCGCATCGCCGCCCGCCCGCGGAGTGCCATGCCGGAGCGGAGCACCGTGTCGCCGATGAGTGCCGAGACTTCGATTCCTTCGGCGGCGAGCGCAATCGCCAAGAGGCCGGTCCGGGTCAGCACCGACGGTACCGCGGGCGCCGCCGGTGCTGCCGCGGGTCTGGCAGCGAGGGTGAGGAGCCGCTGTGCCGGGGCCGGCAGACGGGCCGGGTCGAAGGCGATGCCGGCATCTTGGGCCGCATCGCGCAGGCTCGACAAAAACACGATGAGGGCGCTGTCCCAGCGGCCCAGCCGATCGCTGTCGAAAGCGAGCGATTGGGTGCGGGTAGCGAGGATCCGCTGCGGCGCCCCGGCTTCGACGCCTTCGGCACACGCGATCCAGTCGCCCGACAGGGTGATCACCGTCTGGGCGCCCTCGGTCAGCATCGTCCAGCCACGGCCCTCGGGCGCTGCCGTCATGGGCGGTGCCGAGGCGACGGCGCGCGGGGTCCGGACGGAGCGTCGGGCCGCAACCGAGCGTTCCGGCTCTGCGGCGGGCCCGGCGGCGCGCTCGGCCGGTCATGCGGTTGCTTCGGACCGGCGATGTCGACCTCCATTGGTGTTCCTCTCGGCATCCGCTGCGGCCGTCCGCCGTCGAGCACCCGACAGGCGGGCCGATCTCTCAATTTGCCGTGGATCGAGCGGGCGGCGTCGCTCGCGGCCGGACCGGGGACGCTGCGCCCGGTCGGTCCCGCATCCGGCTCGACGATAGCCGTCGCCGCGCGGAACCGGGCAGCGTCGGAAACTACTCAGCGCCGATCGCGCCCGTCCATTGGCCTCGATTCGAAGGTTTGGCCGCTGAATCGGGAACACCGGCCGGCAGTCCCGCCGCCCGCTTCGCGATCTCCGAGAGGCTGCCCGGCACGGATCAGAGCCGAGGCGCGCTCACGGCCAGACTCGGCGGCCATAATCATGCAGATTATTGTCGCCGGTATCGAAGTAGCCGCCGCCGGAATTGGGGTCGGAAGCACAGCCGGCGAGGGCGAGACAGGTACAGGCGAAGAGGACGAAGAATCTCGGTTTCACGGGACGCCTCCGGCAGAGATCGTAACGGCGCGGGCTCACTTCCAGGAGCTCGGAACCTTGTAATAATTGTCGACCTCGCGGCCGTGATCGGGCGTCCAGTAGAATTCCGAGCCGCGGGCATAGCTCGGCGCATCGGCCAGACGCTCCTGGTCGAGATCGACGACGTAGCCGCCCTTTTCCACGTCGTAGGTGAGAGTCGCCCACGGCAGCGGATGGCGCTTTTCGCCGAGGCCGAGAAAGCCGCCGAAGGACATGACGGCATAGATCGCGCGGCCGCTGACCTTGTCGATCATGATGTCGTCGACACAGCCGAGCTTGTCGCCGGCCAGACTGAAGACATCGGTCCCCTTGACCTTCTCGGCCGCGATCAGATTTCCGAAGGTCAACTCGGCGGCATCGGCCATGGCGGAACTCCTCCTTATGAATGATGCGTCACCCGGACCCGGGTGCTGGATCCCTCTCCCGCGACGCGAGAGAGGGTCGCTCGCCAGGGCTCGGCTCAGTGGATGCCGATATTGACGAAGGGCAGGTTGATCCCGATGCCGGGGCCGTAGACCACCGGCGGCGGATAGTAGTAAGGCGAGCCATAGACCACCGGCGGCGCGCCGTAATAGCCGCCGTAATAGCCGTGACGGTCGCCGTGCCAATCGGCGAAGGCCGATGTGGCGAACAGGCCGAGGGCGAGAAAGCCGGACAGGGCGAGACCCACTGCCCTCTTCGCCGAGAGCTTGCGGTTCGGTCTGGTGTCGTCGATGCAGGTCATGATGACCTCCTGTGCTGTTCAGAATTCACGGACGCGCGGTGCTGCCGGATCAGGTGTGCGAACGGCCCTTCTGGCCGAAAGTCTGGAACACCTCGTCGGCAACCTTCTTCTGGTCGTCGGGGAATTCGCGATAGAGCGCCTCGAAGGAAGAGATCAGGTTCTTCAGCCCATCGACATGCGCCTGGGCGAATTTCTCATAACCCTTCAGATCGTCGATCGCGGTCATGCTCGACGGAGCCTGGGTGGTCTTGGCGGCGGCGAGCTTTTCCATGGCCGCAGCGTTCTCGCGCATCGCCTGCGCGACATTGTTCCATTTCGCCTCTTCGGTACCGGTGATCTTCAGTTCGCTGTGCAGATTGGTGATCCGCTGCTCGACCGTCTCCGACTGGGTGGCGGTCGCGTCGTTACCGGCCTGCTGTGCCGGAGGGGCTGCTTCGGCGGCCCGTGCTGCCGTCATCGGCGTGGCGAGAAACGAGGCGCCGATCAGCGCCGCGATGGCGAAGGAGCGAGCGACGGGCGCATGAAGGGCGATCCGGCGGGGGAGAGCTGACATCGGGGTGTCCTTTCTGGACCTTGGAAAATCGCAGGAGACGACGCTCAACCGCTGCAGAGCGGCTCAGCGGAGACCCGATAGCTGGGGACAGATCGCCTGACGGTCAGCCCTCGGAAACTACTCACGGCGTTTCTCTTCTCAATTTTGCCGGAAGAACCCGACTTCGCCCGGTGAAATGGTATTCTGGCCGGCTTTTCTGCCAAAAACCGTCGAGATATATTCAGGGAGAGCGGCGGCGTTCCAAGAAAACTCGAGAAACTATTTCCGGGCACTAGGTAGTTTCCGAGGCTGGGACGGGCGTCCGGGCCCGGCTATCCTTCGACCGCTCGAGAAGCGAGTCACGCTCGCCAGTCAACCGGGCCGATCGGCAGCAAACGGCGGGGGCCGCAATGGTGGCACATTCGACGACCAATCTCCCGGCGCGGACGGCCGAGCCGCCCAAGGGAGGATTCCCCATGAGCGCCACGTCGAGAAGCGGCGCCACCAGAGCCTCGTCATGGCCCGCCTCGTGCCGGCTACCCGGGTCGAACGGGCACCGTGCTCGCTCGACCCGGATGAACGGGACCAACCCAGTCACGACCCATGCGATTTTCCTCAACCCAGCGCCGATGGGAGCATTTCCCGAAGGGCCCTCGCCAGTCCCACACCGGCCTGCGGCCGGCCCGTCCTCGATGAAACTGGTCCCGCTAGCGGGGCGAGCGAGACGCCCGCTCCACTTGGTTTCTCGTCGGATCGCGGGGTGAGCCGCCGAGATGGAACGCAATCCAACCGAAAGTCAAGGTTGCGCGCGCGAACTGTATTATGACCTCGCTACGGCTGCGTGAAATGTGATAGCATAACGGTCTCACCCGAAGGGGTCGATGACCTCCGGAGATGAATTGTCCATGTCTGAAAGCTCGACACCGACGGACGACGCGCCCCGGGCGGGATCGGACGGGCGTGCCGTGCTCGCGCGCGGCCCGCCGGATGGGGCGTCCGACGAATTTCCCGTCGTCGGCATCGGCGCCTCGGCCGGCGGGCTGGAGGCCTGCCGCAAGCTCCTCGACGCCTTGCCCGCCGATATCGGCATGGCCTTCATTCTGATACAGCATCTCGACCCGACTCATGCCAGCATGATGGTCGATTTGTTGGCCGGGCACACGTCGATGCATGTCGAGCAGGCGAGCGACGGCCTGAATCTGGAACCCGATCACCTCTACGTCATTCCGCCCGGCACCTACCTCTCCGTCGGCGAGGGGGTCCTGCACCTGTCGGAACCCCAGGCCCGGCACGGTGCGCGCTTGCCCTTCGACTTCCTGCTCCATTCTCTCGCGGAAGAATATGGTGCCCGCGGCGTCTGCATCATTCTGTCGGGCACCGGGAGTGACGGCAGCCTCGGGTTGAAGGCGATCAAAGCCCAGGGGGGGCTGGTCATTGCCCAGGACCCGAACGAGGCCGCCTATGACGGCATGCCGCGCAGTTCCATCATGACCGGTGTCGTCGATCTCATACTGCCGGCGGCGAAGATCCCGGAGGCGCTGGTCAAATACGAGCGGCGGATGGCGTTCGCACGCGCACAGGCCGATCTGGAGACCGACGAGACGGCCGAAGCATGGTTGCCGGAAGTCGTCGATCTGCTGCGCGCCAACACCGCCCATGATTTCCGGCTCTACAAGCACGGGACGCTCCAGCGCCGGATCGCGCGGCGGATGGCGATGGCGGCGATCGAGAGCGACGACATCGATCGGTACCTCGAACTCCTGCACAGCGATCCCGGCGAACTCGAGCGTCTCGCCAAGGATCTGCTCATCAACATCACCAACTTCTTCCGCGATCCGAAGATCTTCGACCTGCTGGCCGGCACGATCGTGCCCGAACAGGTGCTGAGCCACGACCCCGAACAGCCGATCCGGATCTGGATCGCCGGCTGCAGCACCGGCGAGGAGACCTATTCGCTGGCCATTGTGTTCCGCGAGGCGATGGCGGCGTCCAAGCGCAATCTGAAGCTCCAGGTCTTCGCCTCCGATGTCGATACCGATGCGGTGAACATCGCCCGCGAAGGTCTGTACCCGGAAACGATCGCGGAACATGTCTCACCGGAACGGCTCGGCCGCTTCTTCACCAAGGAGGGCAGCTTCTACCGCGTCACGCCCGAACTCAGAGGAGCCGTGGTGTTCACGGTCCAGGATGTGCTGGCCGATCCGCCTTTCTCGCGCCTCGATATGGTGTCGTGCCGGAACCTGCTGATCTATCTGCAGCCGGAAGCCCAGGCCAAGGTCCTCTCACTGTTCCATTTCGCGCTCCGCGACGACGGCCTCCTGCTCCTCGGCAGCGCGGAGAGCGTCGGCAATTTCGACCCGCGCTTCAAAGTCGTCTCCAAGGCCGCGCGGCTCTATCGCCATCTCGGCCGGGCCCGGCCGGGCGAACTCGGCTTTTCGATGGCCGCTGGCGAAGGTGTCCGGGTTCCGGCCCGGTCCGGGCAGGGCATGGGAGTGTCGCGCCAGCTGGCGCTGGCCGAATTATGCCGGCGGCTGGTGGTCGAGTCCTATGCGCCGGCCGGGGTGCTGATCAACAGCAAGCATGAATGCCTCTATTCGGTCGGGCCGACCGACCGCTATCTGCGCGTGGCACCCGGGCAGCCGAGCCATGATCTGCTCGCCATGGCGCGGCCGAGCCTTCGCTCCAAGCTGACATCGGCGATCCAGCAAGCGAGCCAGTCGAGAGCCCGGGCCGTCATCGGCGGCGCCCGGGCTGGACGCGATGCCGACGCGCCGCCGTTCCGGATCGAAGCGCTGCCGGTTCAAAGCGAAGGCGAGGACTTGCTGCTGGTCTGTTTCATCGACGAGCCGGTGGCAGACTCGAAGCGAGAGGGCGTCGCCCCGCCCGAAGACCTGCCGCGCATCGCCGAACTCGAGCGCGAGCTCGACGCGACCCGGATCGATCTGGAACGGGCGATCCGCGATCTCGAGCTCACCAGCGAAGAGCAGATGGCGATCAACGAGGAGGCGCTCTCCGTCAACGAGGAATATCAGTCGACCAACGAAGAGCTGCTGACCTCGAAGGAAGAATTGCAGTCGGTCAACGAGGAACTCACGGCCCTCAACAGCCAGCTGCACGAGACGCTGGATCGGCAGCGCACCGCCTCCAACGATCTGCAGAATATCCTCTACAGCACCAATGTGGCGACGCTGTTCCTCGACCGGGGGCTCAATATCCGGTTTTTCACGCCCGCGATCAAATCACTGTTCAGCATCATCCCCGGCGACATCGGCCGGCCCCTCGCCGATCTCAGCTCGCTGGCGCCCGACGGCGCGCTGCTCGGCGATGCTCGGGCGATATTGCGGAACGCGGATCCGATCGAGCGCGAGATCGAAGGGCAAGACGGCGCCTGGTACGGCCGCCGAATCCTGCCTTATCGCACCCAGGACGGCGGCATCGAGGGCGTCGTCATCACCTTCGTCGATATTACCGAGCGCAAACGCTCGGCCGATGCCCTGGAAGCGGCGAAGCGCCAGGCGGAGCTGGCCAATCTCGCGAAATCGCGGTTTCTCGCCGCCGCCAGCCACGATCTGCGCCAGCCGCTCCAGACATTGGCGCTGCTCCAGGGGCTGCTGGCCAAGAATGTCGAAGGCGAGCGCGCCCAGAAGCTGATCGCACGCCTCGACGAGACGCTGGGTGCCATGACCGGCATGTTGAACACGCTGCTCGACATGAACCAGATCGAAGCCGGCACGGTCCAGGCTGAACTGGTCGCCTTCCCGATCAACGATCTGCTCGACCGGTTGCGCGACGAGTTTACCTACCACGCCCAGGCACAGCGCCTCACTCTGCGCGTCATGCCCTGCACGCTGACGGTCTACAGCGATCCGCGCCTGCTGGAGCAGATGCTCCGAAATCTGCTGTCCAACGCGCTCAAATACACCAAGCGCGGCCGTGTCCTGCTCGGCTGCCGCCGGCGCGGCGGCGTCGTCGCCGTCGAAGTCTGGGACACCGGCGTGGGCATTCCCGAGGCCGAACACCAGGCGATCTTCGAGGAATATCACCAGCTCGACAACGCCGCCCGGAACCGCAGCCGCGGCCTCGGGCTCGGACTGTCCATCGTCCAGCGCCTCGGGCGGCTGCTCGGGTTGCGGATCGGATTGCGCTCGCGTCCGGGCAAGGGATCCGTCTTCGCCATCGAGGTGCCGACGCTCGCGAGCATCCTGGCGCCGCACGCCGAGCCGCCCAGGGAGGGCCAAGGCGAACTGTCCGTCGGCGTCGTTCGGCAGACCGGCGCGATCTTGATCGTCGAGGACGATCCCGAACTGCGCGAGTTGCTCGACCTCATGCTCCGGCCCGAGGGCCATCGGGTCGAGACGGCGAGCGATGGTGAGGAGGCGATGGAGCTGGTTGCCAATGGGGCGATCAATCCGGACCTGGTCCTCGCCGACTTCAACCTGACCCGCGGGATGAACGGCCTCCAGCTCACCAGACAATTGCGGGAGAGGCTGCACCGCGAAGTCCCGGTCATCATTCTCACCGGAGACATCTCGACCGCGACATTGCGCGACATCGCGCTGGCGCGATGCGTCCAGCTGAACAAACCGGTGAAGCCGGCAGAGCTGAAAGAGACCATCGGCCGCCTGCTGCCGACGGGGAAGGCGGCATTCCGCGGCCCGCCGCTCCTGCGCGCCGAAGCGCCGGGATCGCCGGTGATATTCGTCGTCGACGACAACCTCCATGTTCGCGAGGGGATCCGCGCCGTGCTCGAAGCAGAGGGCCGGATCGTCGAGGATTACGCCGATTGCGAGTCGTTCCTCCAAGCCTATCGTCCGGGGCGCGAGGCGTGCCTGCTGATCGATGCCTATCTGCCCGGCATGAACGGGCTCGAATTGCTCCAGCGGCTCCGCGCGGCCGGGCACCAGCTGCCCGCGATCATGATCACCGGCAACAGCGACGTCCCGATGGCGGTGCAGGCCATGAAGGCCGGGGCTTCCGATTTCATCGAGAAGCCGGTCAGCCGGGTCGAATTGCTGGCCGGCGTCGAGCGTGCGCTCGAACAGTCGCGCGATGAGAGCAAGCTCACCGCCTGGCGCGAGTATGCGGCCGATCACCTCGCCGCCCTGACGGCGCGGCAGCGCGAGATCATGGCGATGGTCCTCGCCGGCCAACCCAGTAAGAACATTGCCGCCGATCTGGGCATCAGCCAGCGCACGGTTGAAAACCACCGCGCCGCGATCATGAAGAAGACCGGCTCGAAATCGCTTCCGGCCTTGGCCCGGCTGGCGCTCGCTGCGGCCTCCAGCGAGCGGGCCGGGTCCGATCCGGAGCCCCATCCAGATCAACTGTCGAACGGAAAGTAACGCGGGCCGGAGCCGATCGAGACAGCAGCCGGACCGGGCATTCTGCCGCATGTCGGCAGGGCCCGGGGCAGGGTAGGAGTGCGGGTCCGAGGGGATCCCCGTCGAAAGGCCGACCGATGGTCCTGCATTCCGTTTTGATCGCACCGATCGTCGCCCTGCTCGCCGGCATCCTCATCCTGGTACGCCCGAGGCTGCTCAATTACATCGTCGCCATCTACCTGATCATCATCGGCGTGATCGGGCTCGCGCCGCATTTCGGGCGCTGAGCCGATCGGGTTTCTCGGCTCCGAGCGATCGGGCGGCGCCTCGGATTCGGTCACCGTCTCGACCAGTAATCGTCACATCGAGTGACGCCGGCCTCGAGTATATTCCGAGCCTGCCGCCGGCATGCGGCCGGCTTCAAGATCGCCGTTGATGACTGGGATGAGCGACGGCCATTCGGCCCGAGCTCGTCGCCGCGGCGGCCGTAGCGAGCCGGACGGAAAATTGCTCCAGATCAATGCCGATCGGGCCCTGGTCCGCACCAAATGCCTTCGACACCCGCCGACATGTCACGCACCCTCACCCGACAGGAGTGTTATCATGTTGAAGATTCGAGGCCTGTTCCCGGCGACGGCGCTGATCGCGGCCCTGCTCGCCGCCGCGGCGATGCCGGGCCGGGCCCAGGCGGCCGCGACGGACGAGCTCAACCGGGATTGCGATCAGGCGCTGCAACTGCTGTACCGGATGCATCCCTTCGCCGCCGAGCTCGCGAGATCGGCCCGGGCCATTCTGATCTTCCCCAATATCGTCAAGGCCGGGTTCGTGTTCGGCGGGGCTTATGGCGAGGGCGAGTTGAAGCAGGGGCAAAAGATCGACGGCTACTACAATTCCTTCACCGGCTCCTGGGGCCTGCAGGCCGGGGCCCAATCCTATGGCTATGCCGTGTTCTTGATGAGCAACAAGTCGGTCGCCTATATCCACCGCACCCAGGGTTTGGAAATCGGCACCGGGCCGACCGTGGTCATCGTCAATGAAGGCCTCGCCCGGAATCTCACGACCTCGACGCTGAAGGATGACGCCTATGCGTTCATCTTCGATCAGCAAGGGCTGATGGCCGGGCTCAGCATCGAGGGCACCAAGATTTCGCGAATCCACGAGTGAACCGGCGCCGCCTCTGCCCGCTGCCGCCGGCCTCGTCCCAATGGAGAATCACATGAGCCAGATCGATACCGTCATCGCCGTCTTCACCGACCACCAATCCGCCGAGCGAGCCGTGATGAAGCTGACGGAAGCCGGCTTCGAGATGAAGAATCTGAGCGTCGTCGGCAAGGGCTACCATACCGAAGAAAAGGTTGTCGGCTTTTTCAATACCGGCGACCGTGTCAAGTTCTGGGGCGTACGCGGCGCGTTCTGGGGCGGTCTCTGGGGCCTGTTCTTCGGCGGGCTGTTCTTGACCGTGCCGATCTTGGGGCATGTCGTGGTGCTGGGATATCTGGCCGCCGTCGCCGTCTCGGCGCTGGAGAGCGCGATTCTGGTCGGCGGCCTCAGTGCGCTCGGCGCCGCGCTCTACAGCATCGGCATTCCGAAGGACAGCGTGATCGAATACGAGGCGGCGGTGAAGGCCGATGGGTTCCTGGTCCTGGCTCATGGCCCGACTGCGGAAATCGAACGGGCCAAGGCCGTCCTCGCCACCGCCGAACCCGCCCGCATCGACATCCACGCCGCCGTTCAGCCGACCGATCAGGCCGGCACTGCCGCCGACTGACGGCACCGCTCCACTGGTTCCCCGACGGCGCCGGAGCGGAAACCGGCGCCCTCCAGCTGAAAGGAGGTCCGGCTCATGCCCGAGGATCTGACCAAGCCCCTTGCGCTACCGGTGCCAATGAGTGCCCCGGCCGAATTCGATCGCCTGCTCCATGCCTGGCAGAGCCGGTTCACCGCCGGGCGATCGCCGAGCACGGTCGGGCTGGCCCTGCTCGATTGGGCCGCCCATGCGGCCAATGCGCCGTTTCAGATGGCGGATCTCGGGCGGACGGCGCTGGACCACTGGCTCCGATTGGGGCAGATCGCGACCGGATTCCAGGACCCGATCCGGCCGCCGGCGGGCGACCGCCGCTTCGCCGATCCGGCCTGGCGGAAGCCTCCCTTCGATCTGCTGACGCAAGCGGTGCTGCTCGGCGAGGACTGGTGGGACAGCCTTGTCCGCAGCCCGCCCGGAGTGAGCCGGCCCAATGAACGGATCGTCGCCTTCACCGTCCGGCAGTGGCTCGACCTGATCTCGCCGTCCAATGTTCCCTGGCTCAATCCCGAGGTGATCTCGGCCACACAGGCTTCCGGCGGCGCCAATCTGGTCGCCGGGATGCGGAATTTCGTCCGCGATCAGGTCGTCCCGCCGGGCACCGTACCAGCCGGGGCGTTCAAACTCGGGGTCGACCTCGCCGCTACGCCAGGCCGGGTCGTGTATCGCAACGCGCTCATCGAACTGATCCAATATGCGCCCGCAACCGAAACCGTGGCGTCCGAGCCGGTCCTGATCGTGCCCGCCTGGATCATGAAATACTATATTCTCGACCTGTCGCCCGGCAATTCGCTGATCCGCTGGCTGGTCGAACAGGGATATACCGTCTTCACGATTTCCTGGTGCAATCCCCCCGCTTCGATGCGCGAGACATCGCTCGACGATTATCGCACCCAGGGCGTCATGGCCGCGATCGACATGGTTTCGGCGATCTGCGGGCCGACCAAGATCCATGCTACCGGCTACTGCCTGGGCGGCACGCTCCTGACGATCGCCGCCGCCGCCATGGCGCGCGACGGCGACGACCGGCTCGCCAGCCTGTCGCTGTTCGCAGCACAGACCGATTTCACCGAGGCGGGCGAGCTGCAGCTGTTCATCACCCCCGACCAGCTCGATTTCCTCGACGACGTGATGCAAACCCAAGGCTTTCTCGATTCGGCCCAGATGGGCGGCGCCTTCCAGATGCTGCGCTCCAACGATCTCGTCTGGTCCCGCGCGATTCGCGATTACTGGCTGGGCAAGGAGGAAGTGCCCAACGACCTGATGAGCTGGAACGCGGACGGCACCCGTCTGCCGGCGCGCATGCATATCGAGTATCTGCGCGGGCTGTTCCTGGAGAACAATTTGGCCGAGGGCCGCTTCACCGTCGGCGGAAGGCCGGTGGCCCTGGACGACATCGACCTCCCGCTCTTCGTGGTCGGGACGGAGCGCGACCACATCGCCCCGTGGCGCTCGGTCTTCAAGCTGCATCTGCTGAACGATCACGATTTGACCTTCGTCCTCACCTCGGGCGGCCACAATGCCGGCATCGTCAGCGAGCCCGGCCATCGGGACCGGCATTATCGCATCCGTACGCGCGCAGCCGGCGGCCGCACGCTCGGCCCCGAGGAGTGGGAGCGCGACACGCCGCCCCGAGAGGGCTCCTGGTGGCTGGAATGGGCCGCCTGGCTCGGCCGCCATTCCGGTGAACGGGTGACCCCGCCGCCGATCGGCCGTCCAGGCGCCGCAGCGCTCGCCGCCGCCCCGGGCAGCTATATTTTCCAAGGATGACGATCATGCCGGACGCCACCCCAGACTCGTTCATCGAGAACCGGACGTTCGACGAGCTGACCCTCGGCGAGAGCGCCAGCCTGTCGCGCACGGTCGAGCAGCGCGACATCGACCTGTTCGCCACCGTCAGCGGCGACGTGAACCCGGCCCATCTCGATCCCGCCTATGCCGAAACCGACATGTTCCATCACATCATCATTCACGGCATGTGGGGGGCCGGGTTGATCTCGGCCGTGCTCGGAACCGAGCTGCCGGGGCCGGGGACGATCTATCTGGGCCAGGATCTGCGCTTCCGCCTGCCGGTCGCCATCGGCGACACCATCACCGCGACCTTGACGGTCAAGGAAAAGGATCCCGAGAAGCACGATGTCGTCTTCGACTGCCTGTGTACCAACCAACAGGGCGCCACCGTCATCTCCGGCACGGCCTATACCAGAGCGCCGACCGCGAAAATCCGGCGTCCGCGGGCGGCGCTGCCCTATGTCCGGCTCTCCCGTCACCAGGCGATGCGCGCGCTCGAAGCCCGTGCCGCGGCCGGGGCGGCAGTGGCGACGGCCGTCGTGCATCCCGTCGATGCCGCCTCGCTCCTGGCTGCCGTCGAGGCTGCGGCCACCGGTCTGATCATTCCGATCCTGATCGGTCCGGCGGTCCTCATCCGGGCGGCGGCCGAAGCGGCGGGGGCGGAGATCGGCGGGTTTCGCCTGATCGATACTGCCGATGCCGCCGAGTCGGCCGCGCGCGCCGTGGCGCTCGTCCGCGGCGGCGAGGCGGCCCTGCTGATGAAGGGCGACCTGCATACCGACGTGCTGATGCATCCGGTCGTCGCCGCCGCGACCGGGCTGCGCACGGCGCGGCGGATCAGCCATGTCTATCTTATGGATGTTCCCGACTATCCGCGCCCGCTGCTGTTGACCGACGCGGCCGTGAACGTCGTCCCCTCGCTGCCGGAGAAGGCCGGCATCGTCCAGAACGCGATCGATCTGGCTCATGCGCTGGGTATCGAGGCGCCGCGCGTGGCCATTCTCGCCGCCGTCGAAACGGTGAACGACCAGATGCCTTCGACCCTGCATGCTGCGGCCTTGTGCAAGATGGCCGATCGCGGTCAGATCACCGGCGGCGTGCTGGACGGACCGCTCGCCTTCGACAACGCGATCAGCGAAGCGGCGGCAGCGGAGAAGGGCATCCTCTCGCCCGTCGCCGGCCGGGCCGACATCCTGGTCGTGCCCGATCTCGAGGCCGGCAACATGCTGGCCAAGCAGCTGACCTTCCTTGCCGGAGCGGAAGCCGCCGGGGTCGTCCTCGGCGCCCGCGTCCCGATCATCCTGACCAGCCGCGCCGATAGTGCCGCAACCCATCTCGCCTCCTGTGCGCTGGCCGTGCTGATGGCCCGCGCCGGCCGGTGACATCGAACCGCCTCGCCGGGCCATTCGATCCCGATCGATCGGGCAGGGTCGATCCGCGGGCGATCTCTCGCCGAGACCGATCGGAAGCGGCAGGAGGATCGACAGCATGGCCGTGACTGCGACACCGCCCGCCGCCCCGGCGGAAAAAGATCTGCCCGCGGGCTTGGCTGGAGCCGAGGTTCGGCGCCGGCTGGAGAAGATCGGCCCCAATGCGATGCCCGATACCGGCTCGCATCCGCTACGCAGTGCGCTCGAAAAATTCTGGGCGCCGATTCCCTGGATGCTGGAGGCCGCGATCGGGCTGCAATTGGCGCTCGGCCGGTTTGCCGAGGCGGCGATCATCGCCTTTCTGCTCGTTTTCAACGCTGCGCTCGGCTGGGTCCAGGAGAGCCGTGCCCAGGCGACGCTGGCGGCGCTCGAGGCTCGCCTGGCGCTCTCTGCTTCCGTCCGGCGCGACGGGAAGTGGCAGACCGTGCCCGCCGCCGAACTGGTCCCGGGCGATGTGGTGAAGCTGACGCTGGGCGGCGTGGTCGCGGCGGATATGCATATTGTCGCCGGAGAGGTCCTGCTCGACCAGTCCATGCTGACCGGGGAATCCATGCCGATCGAAGCCGGGGCGGGGGTGGACACCTATGCCGGGGCGCTGGTCCGCCGGGGGGAAGCCGTGGCCGAGGTGACGGCGACCGGCGCGCGGACGAAATTCGGCCGGACGGCGGACCTCGTGCGCACCGCCCATGTCGTCAGTTCCCAGCAGAAAGCAGTGCTGCGCGTGGTGCGCAATCTGGCGATCTGCAATGGCGGACTCATCGCCCTCATCGTGGGCTATGCCTGGCTGATCGCACTGCCCCTCGCGGAGATCCTCCCCCTGGTCCTGACGGCCGTCCTCGCCTCGATTCCCGTGGCGCTCCCCGCCGCCTTCACCCTCGCGGCGGCGCTGGGCGCCCGTGCCTTGGCCGGGCGGGGTGTCCTGCCGACCAGGCTTTCCGCCGTCGACGAGGCGGCTTCGATGGATGTCCTGTGCGCCGACAAGACCGGGACGCTGACGCTGAATGCACTGACGGTGACCGCTCTCCGCCCGATGCCGGGGTTCGACGAGGCGCAATTGCTGACGCTCGCCGCCCTCGCCAGCTCGGAAGGCGGGCAGGATCCGGTCGATGGCGCGATAGAGGCTGCCGCCGCGGCCAAACCCGCCGCCGAACGGCCCGAGCGGGGGAAGTTCGTCCCTTTCGACCCGGCCACGAAAATGGCGGAGGCAATGACGACCGGCCGCGACGGAGCCCCGGAGCGAGTCGTCAAGGGCGCCTTTTCCGCCGTCACCGGCCTCGCCCGGCCCGCGGCCGAAGCGCAATCGGCGGCAGCCGACCTCGAGGGACGGGGTTATCGAGTCCTCGCCGTAGCATCCGGCCCGCCGGGTGCGCTGAAGCTCGCCGGGCTGATCGCGCTCAGCGACCCGCCGCGCCCGGATTCGGCGGCGCTGATCACACAATTGCGCATCTTGGGCGTGTGCACGGTCATGGTCACCGGCGATGCGCCGGCGACGGCGGCGATCGTCGCGCATGAGGTCGGCCTCGATGGCCCAACCTGTCCGCCCGGCCCGATACCGGAGGGCGTGCGCCCCGCCGGGTTCGCCGTCTTCGCCGGCGTGCTGCCGGAGGACAAATACACGCTGGTGAAGGCGTTCCAGAAGAGCGGGCATGTCGTCGGCATGTGCGGCGACGGCGCCAACGACGCACCGGCGCTGCGTCAGGCCCAGATTGGAATCGCCGTATCGACGGCGACGGATGTCGCCAAATCCGCCGCCGGCATGGTGCTGACCGAACCCGGCCTGGGCGGTATCGTCGCCGCAGTCGAGGAAGGACGCATGACCTTCCAGCGCATCCTGAGCTATGCGCTGAACTCGATCACCAAGAAGGTCGTGCAGGTGCTGTTCCTCGGGGTCGGTCTGATCCTGACGGGGCATGCCGTGCTCACGCCGCTGCTCATGGTCCTGATCATGATCACCGGCGATTTCCTCGGCATGTCGCTGTCGACCGACAATGTCCGGCCCTCGCCGCTGCCGAACCGCTGGCGGATCGGCAACCTGACGGCAGCAGGAGCCGTCATGGGGGTGGGCGAGCTGGGATTTTGTACGGCGATACTGAGCTTCGGCGCCCATGGGCTGGGGCTCGGCACCGCCGCTTTGCAGACCCTGGCCTTTCTCGCAATCGTCTTCGGCAATCAGGCGACGACCTACAATAATCGCGAGCGCCGGCGGCTGTGGTCGTCCCGGCCCGGTTCCTGGCTCCTCCTCTCGTCCCTGGGGGACATCCTGATCGCCTCGGGGCTGGCTGCCGGGGGAATTGCCATGGCCCCCCTGCCCTTGGCACTGATCGCCGGGATTCTGGCACTGGCGATCGTCTTCGCAGTCCTGCTGGATCTGCTGAAGGTTCCGGTTTTTCGTCGCCTCGGCCTCGGTTGAGGCCGAGGATGCCGCGAGAGGGAACTTGCTGATCGCGGCAACGTTTGCGGACGTTAGGTAATTTCCGAACCTATCGTCTGCTCATCATTGGGGGCAAGCTTCGGTCTTGTTGCCAATGGAACCATTCGACTTTCTGATCTGGTCGGAGAGAACAGAACAACTGTCAACTTCGCAGGTTTTACCGATGAATCTCCATGCGCTCCTGATCGAACCCATCGGCGCCCTGATCGCCGGCCTCCTCATCCTGATCATCCCGAGGCTGCTCAACTACGTCGTCGCCATTTATCTGATCGTCATCGGTGTGGTCGGATTGGCGCCGCATTTCTTCCACTGAGACGTCCCGCTCGAGGAGAATAGGCAGATGAAGTCTTATTGGGCGACCGGTATTGCCGTCTTCGCCTTCGTGGCGGGTTCGGCACCGGCACAGACCCCGCCTTCCGACCAGACCCAACCGGCCACGCCGGCGCCGTTCGCGGCAAGCGTACCGCCGCCCCGGCAGGATGGCGGCGGGAGCGCGTTCGAGCGAGGCCAGGCCTACACGAGGGACGCCAACAAAGCCGAAGCCGCGAAGAATCTCACCTCGACTCGAAGCACCGAGACGAGGACCGAGACGACCGTGCAGCGCTCGGTCCCGACGACCACTTACTCACGTCGGGAACGGATCGTTACCCCCGATGGCGAGAGTGTCACCGGTTCCCAGGCGACGAGACCCGATCGGTGACCAGGCGAAAGGACCCGCCAATCTCCGGGTTCGGCCGACCCAACTCTACGGCATATCGGCTTTTGTTTCGATCTTTACATCCTTGAGAAGAAATCACATTGGGGATCGGAAAAGTCCCCTTGCCTGCCATGATCCGCCCGCGCCCTCGTCTGTGAGTAATTTCCGAGTCTGGCGGTCCGATACTCGCCGGCGCTAGCGTCCGCGACGTAATTCGGGAGAACATGAAATGACCAAATACTGGTTGGCCGGCGGGGCCGTTCTGGCAATGATCGCGAGCAGCGCGCTGGCGCAAAGCCCGCCCTCGGAGACATCGAGCTCGACGACGACACAGACGACGACGACAGCACCGCCGCCGGTCGTGGACACCGTCCACACGACCCGGACGCAGCGGACCGTCGACAGCAACGGCAACGAGATCGACAAGGGCCAGAGCTACACCCGCGGTCCCGACGGCTCGACGACATCGGCAAATTCGCGAACGGTGACTGAGGACGGCAGTGTGGTGAGTTCGTCGCGTCAGCAGCGGACGGTCGACCCCAACGGCGATTCACGAACGACCAGTCAGACGACCACCACCGCGCCCGGCCGGTAGAACCCGAGCGCTCTTCCCGGCAATTTTCGACTGAGGACCCAAACCATGACCGGCACGACCACCACCCTTCGGGCCCTGGCCCTCGGCGCGCTGCTGACCGGGACCTTTCTGGTCGCGGGCTGCGGCGGCCGCCCCGAGAGAGTCACCAGCACGACGACGACCGAACAGACGACATCTGCGCCGCCGCCGGTCTCGACCACCACCACCACGACCACGAGTTCGGAACAGATCCGACAGGAGCACTGACGCCGGGCGTCGAGAGGCGGGCGTGAGCCTTCGTCCCGGCGCTCCAATCGTTCCGGCCGCGCGCCGGATCAAGGAGCCGCTCATGCAACCCAATTGCGCCGATCAACGGCCGGATAATCGCTTGCGGGTCGTCTTCGACGATGCCGTGCTCTCGATCGACCTCGCGGCCGATGCGACTTATGAAGACATCGCTCGGACATTGGCGGCTCTCGCACTCCGTCACCAGGGTCATCCCGTCGCCATTGCCGTCACCTTGCCGGCCTCTGCCGTCGGCCGCGGCGCGACCGGCCTTTTCGCCTGATCTCCGCTTCCGCCAGCCCCTCGACCAGAAGGAACGAAACCATGGACAAAGACCGTATCGCCGGATCGGCCCGACAGATCAAGGGCACGATCAAGGCCGCCGTCGGCAGGCTCATCGGCGATCCCAAGCTCGAGATCGACGGCAAGGCCGATCAGATCGCGGGCAAGGCGCAAAATCTGGTCGGCACGGTCAAGGACACGCTGAAACCGTAAGCCCGCACGCGCTGCCCATCGGGTTTCGATGACGCAGCCGCCGCTCGACGTCGCCCGGGCGGCCCTTCGCGACGGACGCCCCGGCGAGGCCGGGGATTTGTGCCGAGAGCTATTGGCGGAGCAGCCGGATCTACCGCAGGGGCTGGCGGTTCTCGCCGCCGCCTTGCTGGCCCAGGATCACTTCGAGGCGGCGCTGGAATGTGCCGGCGAGGCCCGGCGAACGCTCGGTGAAGACGTCGATCTCTTGCATCTGACCGGCCGGATCCTGGCCAAGCTCGAGCGATGGCGCGAGGCCGTGTCGCTGCACGAGGCGGCGCTGGCACTGGCGCCCGGGCGCTGCGACGTGATGACCGATCTGGGCGTGGCGCTGTTCGAGCTCGACCAGTTCGGCGCGGCCCTGGCACTGTTCCGCCGGGCCTTCGCGCTGGCCCCTCGGGATGCGCGGATCGTCGCCAATCTCGGCAATTTCCTCGATTTCGCCGGGAGCCTCGAACCGGCCCTCGCGGCCTATGCAGCGGCGGCCTCGCTCAGCCCGGACGATCGCGAGATCAAGTGCAATCACGGTATGGTGCTGCTGCGCGCCGGCCGGTTGACGGAGGGGTGGCCGCTGTTCGAAAGCCGTCGCCGACAGCGCGACCCGGTCGAGGCGGCCGGCGTCGCCCGGCTGCCGAGCCCGATCGACAGCGTCGATCTCGGCGGCAAGCGGATCCTGCTCTTCCACGAGCAGGGTTTCGGCGACTCTGTCCAGTTCCTGCGCTATGTGCCGCTGCTGGCGGCGCGGGGTGCCGAAATCCTGGTCCGCATGCCCCTACCGCTGGTTCGTCTGGCCGACGGCGTGGCCGGGGTCGCCCAGGTCCTCGGCGACGAGTCCGTGCCGCCCGGGCTCGATTTCTACAGCCCCCTGATGAGCCTGGCCCAGAGCTTCGGCACTACGCTCGCCAGCATTCCGGCCGTCATTCCCTATCTCGACCCGCCCGATGAGGCGCGGCGGCGCTGGCGGGCCGTGCTGGCCGGGCTGCGCCGACCGCGCATCGGGCTCGCCTGGGCCGGTTCGCCGCGCGGCGGGCTCGATCGCCGCCGCAGCATGCGGTTCGAGACGCTGCTCCCGCTCTTCGCCCTGCCGGCTGGTTTCGTCTCGCTCCAACTCGGGCCGGCGGCCGCGCAATGGGCGCCGCCGCCAGGCGCCGACGCCCTCGATCCGACCGGCGGCCTCACCGACTTCGCCGAGACGGCGGCGCTGATCGCGTCCCTCGACCTGGTGATCACGGTCGATACCTCGGTCGCCCATATTGCCGGGGCGATCGGGACGCCGGTCTGGGTCTCGAGCCGCTTTTCTTCCTGCTGGCGCTGGCTGATGGAGCGCGACGACAGCCCCTGGTATCCGAGCCTCCGGCTGTTCCGCCAGGCCCGCCCCGGAGATTGGCCGGAACTGGTGGCACGCCTGGTCCCGGCGCTGGATCAGTTTTGCGCGCTCACGTCGAGTCGGTCGCGACGATGAGTTACGCGCACTTTCCGCGAGCGAGTCCGCGTGCAGTAGTCGAGTTCGGAACGCTTCGACTCGGCCGAAAAGATGTTGCCGTTCGAAGGAGGGACCCTCCTCCACCCCTGTCCCCTGTCGGCATGGCCGGCTCTCGAAGAGCCGGCCATCGAACGGGCACGCGATATTTGCCAACGGAATCAGGTTTGACCCGGCCAAACGCAAGGTCCACAGAAGGCTACTTCTACCGGCCGTGTTCGTTGCGATAGTGAATGCCTTCCCTGACTTCGGCGATGGCTTGGTCGATCAAGCTCGTAGCGGCGCCGGCATGACCGCCGTGATCATGGGCAGCATCGGCGATTTCAATTTCATGTCGAGCGTGCTCGAGGGCGCGGAGTGTTTCCTCCATGTGAGGTTGGTCTGCGGCCAGAGCGATACTTGAATAGGATATGACCATAGCTGCAACAACGGCAGCGCTGACCAGATTACGCATGGGATAGCTCCTCGGCTATAGAACAGATGGCCCAACAGGGCAGTCGGCGGCCCGGGTGTCATCTGATTCGAATGACCGACCTTCATAGATCGGATGAGTTGGCGCGGCAAGCCGTAATCGCTGGTGCGAGCGTGGCGACACGTCAAAGCAGCAACTCCGGGCCGGATCCCGAGACCGCACGGGCCGGGCGCGGCCGAGTCTCGCCGGAGATGGGGGTTCGTACCCGGGGGTGCGGCGCGGAACCGGCCCGACCGCTGCCTCGGTGCCCGCTCGATCCTCGACCCCGCCGGGGCGGTCCCAGGGTTCCCAGAGCGCAGGATCACTTTTCCGAGATCGAAGTGGAGGAAAGTTGAAATAATTCCAAGCCGTTTCGTGTCGTAGGGGATCATCGGAACGGCGGCGCATGCTCGACTCGAAATTTGGTGTATGTATATGCTCAGGATCGTATCCCGACGCGTGTGAGGCCACAGATGAACATCCGATGCGGTCGGTCTGTTTGTGCGCTGATTGTCCTGATCGGCACTGCCGGGGTCGGTCGGGCCGGAGCGGGAGAGTTGCTGAGCGTGGTCTCCGACGACGACGGCAAGCCGGTGGCGGACGCGGTCGTCGCCCTGGTGCCGACCGATCCGGCGCTGCTGGCTGCGGCGGAACCCGCGCTCTGGGCCCCGTGGCAATCGGGCGTGGTCGATCAGCGCGACGAAACCTTCCTGCCCTCGGTCGAGATCATCGCCCGCGGCGGCCAGGTGGTGTTCCGCAACAACGATGTACCCCAGCACCACGTCTATTCCTTCTCGCCGGTCAAGGCGTTCGAGTTCGTCTTGAAGCCCGGGACGAGTTCGGCGCCGGTCGTGTTCGACAAGACCGGAGTCGCGGCGATCGGGTGCAACATCCACGACCAGATGATTGCCTACATCTATGTGACCGAGACGCCCTGGGTGGTGCTGACCGACAAGACCGGCCAGGGGCGGATCGCGGCACTGCCGCAAGGCGCGTTCACAGCTCGAATCTGGCACCCCTCGCTGCCGCCCGGCAAGCCGGTGCCGAGCCGGCCGCTCACGATTTCGCAGGGCCTCGAAACCCTGCCCGTCACGCTCGCGCTGCTGCCGATGCGGCATCCCGATCGTGAGCACGGGCTCTATTAGGGCGCCCGGCCGGTGAGCTTTCGGCGCCGCCTCATCTACTTCCTGTTCGCGACCCTGGCGTTGCTGCAGGCGTCGACAGCGTTCTTCGCCTATCAATTCACGCGCGACACGCTGATCGATCAGGGCAAGGCCCAGCTGACCCAGACCAAGGATCTCTTCGTCCGGCAGCTCGACGAAATCGGCCGGCAGATCGCCTCCGGCGTCGAGGTGCTGGCCCTCGATTTCGCGCTGCGGCAGGCGATCGCCCAGCAAGATCGGGACACCGTGCTCTCGGCGCTGCGCAATCACGGCCGGCGGGTCGGCGCCACCCGGATGCTCTTGGTCGGGCTGGACGGCGCCATCGATGTCGATACCGGCGATGCCGGCGCCGGCAGCCCCCGCTTCGCGTTCCCGGAGCTGATCGACCGGGCGGCTTCGTCGGGGAGTGCCAGCTCGATCGTGGCGCTCGACGGTACGGCCTATTGGATGGTCGTCGTGCCGGTGCTGGCTCCGGTACCGATCGCCTTCATCACCGTGGCCGTACCTGTCGATGATCAGCTTCTGCAGAAGATCCAGGGGCTGGCGGCCCTCCCCAAGGATCTGGCGCTGGCGGTCGATGGCGGTGCCGGGGCCTGGGTGGCGCTCGCCGGCAGCCCGGGTGCCGCCAAGCTGGTTCGGCTGTTGCCGCCGGTGGCCGCGCACTTGCCGCCGGAGCCGACCGACATGGTTGCCGACGGCAGCGAGGACATCGTGCTCGCCGCACCGCTCGCCACCCCCCCGGAAAGCCCGCGCATGGCGGCGGTCATGGGCTACCCGCTGGCCGAGGCGCTCCGCCAATACCAGCCGATCATTCTGGCGCCCTTCGGCCTGCTCTGTGCAGCGCTCGGGTTCGCCTTCGTCGGCGCCGTCGTGATCGCGCGCAGCGTCGCCCGCCCGGTCGAGGCGCTCGCCCTGGCAACCCGGCGGATCGAAGCCGGCGACTACACTCCGCCAGAGCCGCTGGCCCAGACAGGCGAACTGGGTCAGCTGAGCGCGGCCCTCGGCAGCATGGCGCGGGCGATCAGCGAGCGGGAGGACCAGATCCGGCACCAGGCGAGCCACGACGCCGTCACCGGCCAGCTCAACCGCGCCGCCCTCGACCAGATCATGGCCGGGCGGCTCGGCAGTCCGCCCTCGGCGCTGTTGATGATCGGCTTCGTCCGGCTCCAGGAGATCGTCAAGACCGTCGGCCGCGAAATCGGCGATCGGCTGATGCGGGACGCCGGCAAGCGGCTCGTGGCGCTGATCGGCGATGCCACCGTGGCGCGGGTCAGCGATTCGGCCTTCGCCGTCTATGCCGTCGGCCATGGCGGTCATGCTGCAGCCGAGCTCGCGCGCCGGATCGTCGCGGCCTTCGAGCGGCCCTATCAGGAAGGCGATCTCACCATCGATGCCGTCGCCGCGATCGGGATCGCCCTCGCACCCACCCACGGAACCGAGGGCGGGCTGCTGCTGCAGCGCGCCGATGTCGCGCTCTTCGTGGCCTCGCGCTCGGAGAGCCGGGTCGCCCGCTACGACGCGCTGGCGGATCCGCACCGGCCCGAACATCTCTCGCTGATGAGCGACCTGCGGGCGGCCCTGGGGCAGAGCGGGCTGCGCCAATTCTATCAGCCGAAGCTCGATCTCGTCTCCGGCCGGGTCGGCGGGGCCGAGGCGCTGGTCCGCTGGCAGCATCCCAAGCGCGGATCCGTGCCGCCCGACGCCTTCATCTCGCTGGCCGAGGAGACGGGAAACATCCAACGTCTGACTCGCTGGGCGCTGGCCAGCGGCATCGCCCAGGCGGCGGAGTGGCGCGCGCTCGGGCTCGACTTGACCATCTCCGTCAACCTTTCGGTCCGCGATCTGGCCGATCCGGGGTTGCCGGCGCGGGTCGGCGCCTTGCTGGCACGGCACGCGGTTCCGGCCAGCCATCTGATGCTCGAGGTGACCGAGAACGCCATCATGGGCGAACCCGACACTGCCATCGCCGTACTGCGCGAACTGGCCGATCAGGGCATAGCCCTGTCGATCGACGATTTCGGCGTCGGCCAATCCTCGCTCAGCTATCTGCGCCGGCTGCCGGTGCGCGAGCTCAAGATCGACAAGAGCTTCGTCGTCAATCTCGCCCAGAATGCCGAAGATCGGATGATCGTCCAATCGGTGATCACGCTCGGCCATCAGCTGGGCTATTCGGTTACCGCCGAAGGGGTGGAAGACGAAGCCGCGCTCGCCCGGCTGGTCGGGTATGGCTGCGACCATGCCCAGGGCTCGCATATCGGCCGGCCGATGCCGATCGAGGCGTTCGACCTCTTTCTGGGCGAGGCGCGTTGGCCCAGCCAGCGGCTGGCGGCGGCGTCGTGATCCGGCGCGTCTCGGCGCTCACTCTGCTCGCGTTGTTCCCGGGAATTTCCGCGGCTCAGGACGTTCAGGTCGAGGGCTTCGGCGATGTCCGGCTGGAGGGCAGTTCGGGCGACCGGACCAGCTTCCAGGGCGGGCTCGGCAAACTGCAATGGAACGGCAATGGCGAGGATTTCCGCGCCGAGCCGGAATTCGAGCAACTGCTCCTCGCGGCATCGGCGGGGCTGACACCGGAGCTGCGCGGCTTCGCCGATCTGCGCTGGGATCCCAATCTGCGCACCGAACTCGATCTGCTCGACGCGTTCCTGCGCTGGCGCCCGGTTTCGACGACCAACTGGCGCTGGTCGGTCAAGCTCGGCGCCTTCTTTCCGCCGATCTCGCTCGAGAACGGCGGGATCGGCTGGACCAGCCCGTGGACGCTCACCCCGTCCGCGATCAACAGCTGGGTCGGCGACGAGCTGCGCACGATCGGCGGCGAGGCCGGGCTGGAATGGCGAAACGGGGTGACCGACATCCAGCTCAGCGGCGCCGTCTATGGCTGGGACGATCCGGCCGGCGTCCAGCTCGCGCATTTCGGCTGGGTCTTCACCGATCAGCCCGCCGGGCTGTTCGGCCAGGCGCACCAGCCCGATCTCGGCGACTCTCATCATGCCGATACCGCGCCGGCGCCGGCCTATGCCCCGATCTTCCGCGAGATCGACGCGAGGCCCGGCTGGTACGGCAATCTCTCCTGGTCGGAGGCGGGGCTGGGCCTCATCCAGCTGATGCGCTACGACAACCGGGTCGACACCGACACCGAGGCGGGCGGGCAATATCCCTGGCATACCCAGTTCTGGAGCCTGGGCGCGCGGACCGAGTTCGGGGAATTCACCGTGCTCGCCCAGGGGATGATCGGCCAGACCCGGGTCACGCCCGACGACGGGTCGGGGAGCACGACCAGCTTTCATGCCGCCTATCTGCTGATCGGGTGGGAACGAGACGAGTGGCGGTTCGCCGAAAGGCTGGACCAATTCGGCACGAGCGAGCGGCAAACCGGGTACGGACCGGATCTGAGCGAGCATGGCTGGTCGCCGGTCACCGCCGTGACCTGGAAACCGCTCGATTGGCTGCGTCTCACCGCCGAGGCGCTGGTGGTGGAGAGCTGGCGCGTGGAGCGGCTGGAGGAGGGGCTCTCGCCCAGGGCGCTCGAGACGCAGCTGCAATTGGGCGCGCGGGCGTTTTTCTAGCCGCGGAGCGCACGGGTTCGGGCCCGTGCCGCGTCGGCCCCGGCTCAGGGCTTCCGTCGCAACTGCTGCAGTCGGGCCAGTATCGGCGCCCGGGCGGGTGCGTCCTGATAGGCCAGCGCCAGCGACTGCACCGTGCTCAGCTCGTCATCGACGTCGCAGCCGTTTCGGGCCAACCAGGTGAGCGCCGGGATGCGTGTCTCGGCGCCGAGCCGCCCCAGGAACTCGTCGAACGAGCGCGGATCGTCGCTCTCCGGCCGGTAGATCTTCGAGATCGCGTCGTGCAGCACCCGGACGGCCGCCGCGCACAGCGCCGGCGTCGGCTCGAGATCGAGGACGGGGAGATATTTCAGCACCATGGAAGCGCCGAATTCGTCGCCCAGCATTTCGAGCGCATCGGCCGTGCGGTGGTCGAGAGCGCGGGCGCCGGCGATCGCCTGGTCGTGCACCGCCGCGTCGTCGGCGAACCCCAGCCACGCCTTCAAATGCGCCCTGGGCGTGAGCATCGAAAATTTCGGCGGAGAGTCGCGCAGCACCCGACCCAGCCGCTCCGGATCGCGCAGGGCGGCCAGCCGATAGAAATCCCAATTACTCCCGGTATAGGCCTTGGCCATGGTTTCCCAGGCGAGCGACTCGGCATCGCAGGGGCAGTCATAGCCGACCAGCCAGTCCATGGCGTCGGCTGCGCCGGCGACTTCGGCGGCGATTTCTGCATAGGGCCGGGTGCTGGAACCGGGGGGCAGGACCAGCGGTTCGACCCGCCGGCGCAGCAGCGCCCGGGCCTTGTCGCACAGCGACGGCGTCGGCTCCAGATCGAGTGCCCCCAGATCGAGCGATCGCAGCGGAAAATCGCCGCGGTCGAGCATGGTCTCGACATCGCCCTGGCGGCGCGCGAGGCCGCGCATCCGGGCAGCCAGCTGCTCATGGAACAGATAGTTTCCGGGACCGTCGACAAAGGGTACCAAGTCCCAGAGCGGCGCATCCGCCGGCAAGAGGGCGAGCTCCGCCGCCGCGTCGGCCTCGAGCGCGACCTGGTGCGCGTCGAACTGGTTACGGGCCCGAGTCAGCGGGAAGATCGCGAGGCTGAGGATCAGCACGGCACCCCAGACGACGGCACCGGCGAGGCCGCTGGGAAGGGCGCTCCGCAGCACCGGCACCAACGACCAGAAGCAGAATGCGACGACCAGGGGCGGCACGACAGCCGGAGTGACGATCGGCCAGAGGAACGGCGGGACACCCGGCCGGATGAGCAGATCCAGTGCAGCGCCGGACGCCAGACCGGAGGCCGGAAGCAGCACGAGTGCTGCGATCACGGCCGCGACCGGCACGCCGCCGGTGGTTGCGGCAATGATCAGCAGAAGGCCGAGCAGCACCCAGAGCAGGATCATGGCCACGGCCGCGAACCCTTGCGCCATGCCGTTGCCGGCAGCATCGCTCCCGCTCAGGCTGGCCAGCAACGACAGCTGATAGACCCAGACCAACAAGGCGAGCAGGCCGAGGACGGAACTGGCGATGATGGCGGCGGTGGGAACGACAGCGGCGGCCGGCATGCACGGCTTCCTTCATCGAGGCGGCGAGCCGCGCGACGGCGACGAGACGCCGGACTAGGCGACCGGCTGAAATGAAATTGCAATGGGCGGCTTCGCCTTTGTTGGGGAGCCGACCCCAAGTCCGGTGCAGCCGAGACTTGACAGGTCCCAGGCTTTTCCCGATAACCCCGGCTCTCTTGCGGCGGGATAGCTCAGTTGGTTAGAGCAGGGGAATCATAATCCCAAGGTCGGGGGTTCAAATCCCTCTCCCGCTACCATCAATCCCCACACCCCTCTGACCCCGTGGGGATAGGCGTTTTCGCCAAGAAGCGCGGTCAGTTTTCCTGAGATCTCGATCTCGACCTTCCCCGGCCCGTCGGCGCCGCGGAACACGGTGATCGTGTCAATGAGGTCGCGCAAGGCGTCGGCCGCATCCGAATCGCCGGCGGCAAGACCATTGGCAATGGCGGTCTGAAGATTGGCGACCTGCTCCTCGTAGCGCTTGAGCACATGAGGATGCAGCGAGACGACATTGTGTTCGGGCGGGATGGTCTCGAGCTCGACAACGACCGCCTGCCGCTCGACGCTCAGCTCGTTCATGCGAAGCTTGATCGGCACGGGGTTCGGGCGCGGCTCCTCAAGCAGCAGATCGATCATATGATTGACGTCCCGGTCGATCTTGACCAAGCGCTGTTCCAGCCGCGTCCGCTTGGCGGTCGCTTCGGCCATGAGGCGTTCGCGCTCCGCATGGTAGGTGCGGACGTATTCGGCGATCACTTGCGGCTGGCGCAACTCGCTGCCGAGGCCAGAGAGGACGGCGCCTTCGACGGTGTCGAGATAGAAGGTCCGTGGGTCGGGGCAGGTACCGCTTTCGGCGGCGGCAGAACAACGAATGCGGATGCGCCCCGACTTGTCCTTGCCATTGGTCGACATGCCGGCGCCGCAGGCGCCGCAGCGCAGAAGCCCCGACAGGATGTGCTTGGGGCGCCTTCGGTGCTGGAGCGGCACCTTGGCCCGCTGCTTCTTGCGCCCCTGTGCCGCGTCGAACTGCTCACGCGGGATGATGGCCAGCTCCGGCACCTCCGCGACCTGCCACTCGCTCTCTGGATTCGGACGGGAAACGCGGCGGCCGGTGTCCGGATCCTTGACCATGCGGACCTTGTTCCAGACTAGGCGGCCGATATAGAGCTCGTTATGCAGGATGCCTGCCTTGCGCTGGACATTCCCGTTGATCGCCGAGGCGTTCCAGACCCGTCCGCGCGGTGGCGCGATATGGTCGCGATTGAGGTCATAGGCAATTGCCCGCGGTGATCGTCCGCTGACAAACTCGTCGAAGATCCGACGGACGACAGTAGCCTCTGCTTCGACGATCCGGCGCTTCCCGATCTCGCCGGGTACGGGCTCGTACCCATAAGTGATCCCGCCCGGGCTGAGCCCATTGCCGATGCGGCCGGCCATGCCGCGGCGGATCTTATGGGCATTGTCTTCTCGATAAAGCTGTCCGACGAGGCCGCGCAGCCCGACGAGGACAGTGTTCACGACGCCCTCATGAACGGCGCGGATCTCGATATCGAGGAACGTAAGCCGCTTATGAAGGCCGGCCAAGTCTTCCATGTCGCGGGAGAGCCGGTCCAGCGCCTCGACGATAACGACGCCGAAGTTGCGCGCACGGGCGCCGTTCAGCAGGTCGAGCAAGCCATCGCGACCGAGAAGAGAGGCGCCCGACCGTGCGCGGTCATCGTAGACCCGAATGACATCAAGATCATGCTGCGCGGCATAGGTGCGGCATAGGGCGACCTGGTCCTCCACCGACCGCTCATTCTGGAGGTCGGTCGAGAACCTTGCGTAGATCACTGCCTTTTTCTTGATCAACATCTCGCCGCTCGCGCTCATGATCTTCCCTGGCTGCCTGCCGTGCCAACGCTCTCGCTATTCTTACGATATATTGCTGGCGTGCAGTTGGCAAAGCAGTACTGTTTAGCGAGCGTGACATTTTGGCGTCTCATCTCGAGCCGAGGTCATGATCCGGCAGTGTTAGGTCAATATCGTGGCGTACATTAAAGTGCAGGTCGGGCGATCCCGCGTTCTCTATCTTCGATGGATAAGCCGGCGGATTCGAAATTGGAATGGTATTTCTAGTCTGAATGTAGTGCGGGCTACTTCCGGACAATAAAAGGACAGCCCGAAATCGGCGTTTTATGATGGCCTTGCCTATGCCGTCGCACGTGGCATCAGCCATTTGAACATTAGTGGAACGGAATCCGAGCAAATGACGGCTATCGGTGGAAAATACGTCTGGCCTGGACCCTGTGTCAGCGTGTCGTCGGTTTCGGTCAGAGCTATTGCGGCGGCGACGCCATCGTCGTGGCTGCTACAGCATCCCCATCGCTCCACGAAGCGGCCCGCCACCGCGCCACTTCAAGGCGCGACGCACCTTTTTCCTGTCGGTATCGGGCTCAGCGGCGACACTGCGCCACAGCTCACGCCACTGGCGATACCGCGGGCTTAACTCCGCCAAGGCGTCATCAACGCGGCCGTACCGAAAGAGACAGGCGTCGGCAAGGCTCACGACCAGCGGGTTGGGATGCATGCGATTTTCGATATCGTCCCGGAGCAGTGCATTGACGGCATCGTGCTCGCGGCCATCGCCCAGGTGATCGGCGACCAAGGCAAGGGCGATCGCGGCGGACCCGCTCTTGCCGTGCTCGCAATGCACGGCGATCGTCGGCTCGGATACCGGACCGTCGAAAAAGATGCGGCCGTCGACGACATTCCGGCCGAATTCGATCGCGTTGGCGACCTCAGTCATGGTTGGTCCGATTAGATGGTCGAACCACGCTATCCCGATATCGTCGAAGGCTAGGCGGAGCAATCGCGCGCTCTCGCCACGCGACGCCTGCTTCAAAGCCAGGTCGAGTGCGCGCTCGCTGCCTTGGGATGTGCCTCGAATGGAGATGATGGCATTGGCGCCCTCGGCCGCACCCGCTTCAACCTCGATCCTGGACAGAACGCGCACCTTCATTTGCGCGTCCGGCAGATCCACGGCCGCTCAGCCTCGCTTTCTTCCGCGGCGGCTAAACAATTCGCCACGTCGACCATTACCTGACCGGCGAAATCCCTGAGCATCAGCTGAGCCAACCCTAAGGTCGGCAGCAGGACGTAGAAGACATTGCGCCCTCGAATTCCAGCCGGGGTCAGCGCATAGCCGTGCCATCCGGCATGGGCGTCAAGCCAGCAGAGAAGCGCCCCGTCGGCCCGACAGAATTCGCCGTTCCAGACGTTGATGCGGATGCGGACCGGCAAATGACTGCCCGCGGGTTCCGGCCAGGGCTGTCCCACGTTACCGACCCTGGGCAACCTTGAAGACGGCCTGCCAGGCAGTGGGGCGGAATTCAGAGAGGTCACCGAGAAAGCGGCCGCCATCGAGGTCGATATAGACCCAGCATCGAAATTCGTAGGCCGCCCCATCGAGCGTCAGCGTCCCGATAAAGCCCTGGGTGGCGGCACCATCGGGATAGCGGCGCTGATCGATCTGTTCAGCCTCGACGTCGACCATGCCCTGAAGAATCACAGGCATCCGGCCATCGGTGGCGTCCAGCAAGAGCTGCTCGAGACCTATCCTGAATCGATTGCTGAGATAGGCGTCAACGGCATCGGATGGTGAGGTCATGGGCGCCCCTTCTCAAGAGTGGGCAAGCAGCATGGCGCTGGCGATCGAACGAATCAAGAACATAAGTATCAATCTCCATCCCATTCGCCTGAGATCGAATCTTAAGAGCAGAGAGGGCAAATAAGATTCGCCTTGGCCGCCCGCCGCATATCTGCTGCTAGAGCGCTGAGTCACATGCGAGATCGATCAGAGAAATTAAGGTGCCTAAAGCTGCCCACCCGGCACGCAAAGGTTATGACCAGGGCCAAGCCGGTCTTAAGGCCGAATATTCAGGAATGTTGAGACGACCACGACGCAGCGGGGCGATAGGCTGCTCTGCATCGGACGCCTCGCAAAGCTGTGTGCGCAATTGTCGCGGCGGCGCGGAGCCTCCACTGCCGGCGCTCGGCACTAGTAATAGTTGAGGGGCGCGGCTGTTTCTAGCTCAGAGAGGCGTTGTTGCCGTGGAGATCCGTGATCTTGAATATCTCTTGGCCTCGGCCAATGCCGGGAACTTCGGCCGAGCCGCGAAGCTGCTGGGGCTCAATGCATCGACACTGAGCCGGCGGATCACGCGGCTCGAAGACGAGCTAGGGCTGGCATTGTTCGAGCGGGGACGATCGGGCGTCCATCTGACCAGCGGCGGCAAGGCCGTGCTACAGCGGGCCAGGCGCGTCCTGGCCGAGCTCGATGCGGTGAAGCAGTCGGGCGGACAAGGCGGTGCCGGCGATGGCGGGGAAATCCGGCTTGGGGTCCGGCTGCCGCTGGTCGGCGATCCGTTGGTGAGCCTGCTGGCCAAGTGGCACGCGACCCATCCCCATGTCACCCTCATCCTGTCGGAACTGAATGAGCGGGATTTGGCGGCGGCGATGGAGGAGCGGCATTTGGACGTCGCCGTTTTGCCCAGCCACTCCGTCTGGCCGCATGCGGCAAGCATCCCGCTCTATCGCGAAAGGCTCCTGGCCGTCCTACCCGCCGGCCATGCGCTGGCACAGCGCCCCGAGGTCGCGTGGGAAGATCTTCGCCAGGAAACCATCCTGGTCCAGGGCTGGGAGGACAGCCAGGCGGCGCGCGAGCTGTTTGCTACCTTTCTCGGCGCCGGTGCGCGGTTTCGGTCGCACGCGGCGAGCAAGCAATCCGTCTTCGCGCTGGTGAGCGCCGGCTTCGGCCTGACGCTCGCGGCCGCGAGCCAGGCCGAGGCCCAATATCCCGGCGTGGTGTTCAGGCCGATCGACGACCCCCAGGCCGCGGTTCAGATCGCGTTGGTCTGGCTGCCCGAGCGGGAAGACGCAGCGATCGGCCGCTTCGTCGCCGTGCTGCGCGACGAAGTCCGCTGCCGTGCACAAGCGATGGGCGGGCCGGCGAAGTGTCAGGAAACCCCGCCACCGCCCCGGAACCCGCAAGTCCCCTCAGGTGCGTCCACCGGTCCCTGACAGGTTTCCTGCGGCCTGGTCGATTTTTTTTGTGCATTGGCGGCGTCCGGTTTGGTAACCGCGCCTTGCCCGGGGCGAGACCTGCCATCCGGATTTGGACGAAATCTGGGGCTGGGCGGCAGCCGGAGCGCTGGTCCAGTTGCGGCTGCAGAATGCGCCGCCGGCTGCACGACAGCGGGCAGGTTCGGCGGAAGATACAAAGCAAAAGGCATGGACTATCTCCGTCTCAAAAGAGGGCCGTGCCAGAAACACTTCGGCGGCCCACCGCGCATCAGCACGGGTTTCAAAAATCCGACGGCATGCCGCTCGAGCGATCCGGCACGAGGTAGCGTTCCACGACGGCGAAAGCGTAATCGTCGCTCCACGAGAGTCCGTCTTCCGCTGAATTGTCCTCAACTTGGCCGGCGGGGAGGTGCTGGTTGAGCAACGCAGAGAGCGCAACGAAAAGCGGCTGCCGGATCTCTCGGGTCTCCTGGTAATGCCGCTCGGCGTGGCGACGGATGCCGGCGGCCGCGTCCAACTCGTCTTCGAGGGCCGCGATCATGGCCGCCTCCAGAAGACAGAGGCTGAGCCACGCTCCGCCCTTCTCCTTGAGCAGCGGCAACGCTTCCCGGATATGTGGCCGGGCAGCAGCGGCGTCGCGACTGAGGATCAGGTTGGCAGCAAGATTGACCAGTGCGCGCGCGAGATAGGAGTGCGGGTTGGCTGAGCGTAGGCCGTCAACGGCGGCCTGCGCTTGGGCGAGCGCAGCCCCGGTCGAACCGGACCGAAACTCGATATCCGAAAGGTTGACCCGGACAACATTCTCGCGGACCGGATCGGCCATCCGGCGGGCGAGATCGAGAGCCATGTTATAACACCGGCGGGCATCGTCACGGTTGCCCCGGTTGAGCGCGAGGGAGCCGCTTTCGTTGAGAACCGTCCACAGCGACTTCGGCCGGCTCCCGGCCGAGAGCAGCCGGGCGGCTTCGTCCAAGGCGGCCTTGGCGTCGTCGAACCGGCCGAGATAATCGTAGTTGCCCCCGAGAATCGCCAATACGCCGCCAAGCCCGAGCGCGTCGCCGATTTGTCGGTAAAGCCCCGCCGAGCGTTCCAGCAGGGCTGTCGAACGGCCTCGATCGCCTTCCCGCCAGATCACGCCCGCGCCCTTCAGGAGAGTCGCAGCCCTTAGCAGACTGATATCGTCGGTCAGCAAGCCCAGGGCGCGATCGCAGTAGCGGCGACCCTCGGCGATCAGTTCGACCCGATCCCAGAGCAGGGCGCTACCGCCGGCTATCGCAATTGCAATTTCTGCCCGCGACGGGTCGGCGAGCGACCAGTCGAGCGCGGAGCGGACATTGTCGATCTCGGGGCGATAGAGCCGCTCCCAGCGTTCCGGCGGCATGGATTCGCGGGCGAGTTCGGCCTGGTCGCACAGCTCCGCAAAATGCCGGGCGTGACGCTCGAGCACGGCATCGCGCTCGCTGCCGGCGTCGAGCTGCTCGGCCGCGAAGAAGCGAGTGGTCTCGAGCAAACGATAGCGCGGCTCGTCCGCGCCGATCGCGGCGACCAGGGATTTATCAACGAGACGGCCCAGCGCATCGACAGTGTCCCATCGGTCCTCTCCGGCGGTACCGGCGACGGCGATGGCGGCCTCGAGCGAGAAGCTGCCCCGGAAGACGCCGAGTCGTTGGAAGATGGACTTGTCGGCATCGTCGAGCAGGTCGTAGCTCCACGCCACCATATCGCGCAGCGTGCGATGCCGGCCGCCGGCGACAGAATGGCGACCGCCCAGCAGCGCCAGCGAGTCGCGGAGCGCCGCCGAGAGCCCCTTCACGCCGAGATGCGGCAGCCGCGCAGCAGCCATTTCCAGTGCCAAGGGATTGCCGTCGAGGCGCCGGCAGATCTCGGCGATGCTGTCGGCATTCTCCGCGGTGAGCGAGAAGCCCCGGTCGGCGGCCTGGGCGCGCGCGACGAACAGCTCGATGGCGCCGAACTGGTCGATCGCCTGCGCTGCTGGCGGCGGGAGCGCCAGCGGGCCGAGCCGATAGACCTGCTCGGAGGCGACATGCAGCAAATCCTGGCTGGTCGCGAGCAAGGTCAGCCCCGGCACGCGCTGGAGCAGCACGCCGATGAGCGTGGCGACTGATTCCGCGACGTGCTCGCAATTGTCCGGGATCAGGAGCAGACGGCGGCTGGCGATCGCGGCCGCGATGGCTTCGGCCGGCGTGCTCGAATCGGTCAGCTTGATCTGTAGAGGCAGAGCGACCGCGCTGGCGACCGCGTCGGCGTCGTCGGCCGGAACGAGGTCGACGATCCAGACGCCGTCCGGGAATAGGCCTGCGACGTGCCAACCCAGCTCCACCGCCAGGCGCGTCTTGCCGATCCCGCTCGGGCCGGCGACGGTCACCAGCCGGTGATCCCGGATGCGGCCGCGCAGCTCGGCCAGCTCGGCGCTTCGGCCCATCAGCGGCGTCAGCCGGAGCGGCAGGTTCGTGGCAGCCCTCCGCCCCGAATCGTCGTTCGTCGGCGATGCGATCACGGGGACGCTCGGTCCAGTACTGCCGATGCGCTGGACTGCCGCCCGGATCTGATAGCCCCGCCCCGGAATCGTCGCGATCACGTCCCGGCCGAGCGCCTTGCGGAGCGCCGAGATCTGGACCATGAGGTTGTTGTCTTCGACGAAGAGCTTCGCCCAAACCAGCTCGTATAGTTCCGCCTTCGAAACAATACGATCGTACCGCTCGACCAGGACAATCAGGACGCTCATAGCCCGCGGTGGCAGGGCGACGTCAATGTTACCCCTAAGTAGAAGGCGGCGGCGCGGAAACAAACGGAAGTTATCGAAGCGATACTCCACGCCGGATTCCGTATTCGTGTCTGCCGCACCAGGCGATCCGCCAGTCATGCCCTGAACCGATGGTCAACGAGGTCTGTACCCTTCTGGAAATAGCAATGGGCGGAAGTGTTCGCAACCAAAGGACCGCAAAAGCCTGCTCATGGGCCGATTTATCGCTTGCCCGGAATGGCGAAGGGCATCCAGCACAACCGCGTGCACAGTGGGGCGGCAGCCGCGACCGCGTCTTGCCCCGACGGCGGGGCAAGAGAGTGCTCTCGCCCGGCCAAGCCTCGTGCGACTCGGAGCTAAAGCTATTCGCCCGATATGAGACCCGAAAAGCCGATATCGGGGACCGGCCAGTTCAGCCGACGCCCGATCGGCCGGCAGGCGGCGCGAGACCGGCCTGTGCCGGCATTTGGCCCGGCCCGGGCTGGCCGCGCCGCAACTTCGCGAAGGCGCGATCCGTCGCCATGAACCGTTCCAGCATGGGTGCTACAAGCTTCGCCGGCTCGACCGCCCCCTGCCCCGTCTCACGGGCCAGAATCTGGCCGTAGGACACGAGGTCGCGATGGATCGCCGCCGGCAGCTCGATAGTCAGGCGCACCGGCTTGTCATCCTCGATGGCGCCGAGCTTCAGTTTGGCCATGTCGATCTCCTCAGCTGCGATAGGGTTCGAGCACGAGGTCGCGCGTTACCATCACCCGCACGGGGAAGCCGGGGCGGATGGTGATGGTCGGCTGGACGGTGAGCGAGCGGCTGACGATCTGCTGGCCGGTCTGGTTGAAGCTCTGTGACGCGCCCTGCCGGATCGCCTGGGCGATCGAATTGCCGTCGCCGCCGCTCCCGGCCTCCGAGCCGACGCTGAGCACGGTCGAGAGTAGTCCGGCCTCGAGCAGTTGGCCCAGATGATTGTCGACCTCGTCCTCGAGGCCGGCATAGCCCGCGGCATCGGCGGCGGGCTGACGCGCGAGCACGATCGACCGCCCGTCCGGCATGATCAGGCGGGTCCAGGCGAGGAGTGCCCGCGACTGGCCGAAGGCGATCTGCGCATCGTACTCGCCGATCAGCCGGGCGCCTTGCGGGATAAGCAGAAAGCGCCCCGTCGGACTGTCCCGTACATCCTCGGTCACCTGCGCCACGACCTGGCCCGGCAGGTCGGAGCGCAGGCCGGTGAGCAGCGCCGCCGGGATGACCGAGCCGGCCTGCAGGACATACGGGCTGGCCGGCACTTCGAGCCGATCGGGGCTGCTGGTCACTCGGTCGGGATTGCCGTTGAGAAACGCAAGCTTGTGGTCCTGCGGCGGCGCTGCGCCCGGCAGTGAGGGGGCCGGCACCGGGGGCGTGCTCGGCGCTGGAGACTGCGCGGCGCTCGTGACGGCGAAGAGATGGCTGGTACGGGCCGCCTCCTGCTCCTGGGCAAGGCGCTGGGCCTCTGGGTTCGGCGACGCCGTCGGCGACGGCATGCCCGGCACAGTGCCGCCCGCGGCGGCGATCGGCCGTCCGAGGTCGCCCGGCAAGGGGGCGCCGAGCTGCGGCGCCGGGTGCGTCAGCCCAGCGTAATCCTTGGGCAGGCCTGCCAAGCCGTCCGGCGTCGGCGGCGCTGCGACATTGTAGAGCTCGGCGCCCTTCTTCTGCAGCTCGGGCTGTAGCGCCAGGATCAGGGCGCCGCAGATGCCAAGCACACCGGTGATCCCGAGCCCGAGCAGCACCTTGCGCGACAGGCGCGTGACCGGCGGGCGGCTCGGCCGCAGCCGCATCTCGGCGGGCGGGGCGCCCGATTGCGGATCGCTCACGATTGGGCCCTCGCATCGGCTCGGACGATCCGCACCTTCTGTTGCTCCGCGCCGCCGAGCCGGAGCTCGGCCGCGGCGAAGAGCCGGTCGACCACGATGTAACGGCCGCGAACCCGGTAATTGACCAGCTCGCTGCCGCCATCGGATCCCACGATCCAGAGCGGCGGCATCTCGCCCTGGCCGATGCCGGATGGGAATTCGATGAAGACCTGGCTCCCGTCATCGAAGGCTCGCAGCGGCCGCCAGGCCGGGCTATCGCCCTCGATCCGGTACCGGAAGCGGAGCGCCTCGAGATCGAAGCCGGCGGCGACCGGGGCTGCCGCCTCGGCAGCTACGTTCTGCCGCTTCAGCGCGATCAGCGCGTCTTCCGGATAGGTCCAGGAGACCGAGGCCATATAGGTCTTGGCGGCCGCGCGCAGCTCCAGGTGATAGGTCCGACGGTCGGTGTTGATGACCAGGTTGGTGGCGATGTCCGCCCGCGTCGGCTTGACCAGGATATGGATGCGCTTCGCCGCGCCGGTGCCGCTTTCGGTGTCGCCGATGATCCAACGGACCGTGTCGCCGGCGGCGACCGGTCCGGTCCCCACCAGCAACTCGCCGGGCTCGAGCGCGATATCGGTGATCTCGCCCGGTGCCGCATAGACCTGATAGAGCGCCCCCTCTGAGAAGGGATAGACCTGGATCGCGTTGAGATAGCCGGCCCGGGTCGGCTCGATCCGGGCGGCGCCATTAGCGGCAGCGACGCGAGTCTTCGGATCGACCGCCTCGGTTGGCTCGGTCCTGAAGTCGGGCACCGGCTTCAGCTGGTCCGGCAACGGGAGCGGCCTTGGCAGCTCCACGATCTCGACCGGCTTCGGCAGCTCGGGCGCCGGCACGGCGGCAATCGGCTTATCGTCATAGGTGATGGCGGGCGGCTTCCACATTGTGCAGCCGGCAAGCGCGCTGCAGGCGAGCAGCAGGGAGGCGAGCGGAAAGGGACGCATCAGCCGAGCTCCTTGGACCAGTTGAGGGCGTGGACATAGAGTCCGAGCGGGTTCTGCTTCAGCCGCTCGGCATCGCTGGGCGGTTGGATGGTGATGGTGAGGATGGCGCTCCAGCGCTCGGTCGCGGCGAGTGTGCCGTCGAGATAGCGGCGCTCGACCCATTCGACCCGGAAGCTGTCGTCTGAGGCACGGATCACGCTCGATACATCGACCGCGACCTGCGCCTTGCCGATCTGGCCGAACGGATCGGCCGCGCGGGCATAATCGTTGAGCGCCAGCGCGCCCTTATCGGTCACGTAGTCATAGGCTTCGAGCCATTGGCGCCGCAGCACGATCGGATCGGCCGGAATGCTCCGCACCGCTTCGATGAATCGGGCCAGGTGCCAGGCGATCTGCGGATCGGTCGGGCGATAATCCGCAGTCGCCGGCGCCACGGCCTGGGCCTGGCCGAGCTTGTCGATCTCGACGATCCAGGGTGTGACCGTGCCGCGCGCCGATTGCCAGACGAGGCTGACGGCGAGACCGCTGCTCATCAGCATCAGGCCGAAGCAGGCAAGCCGCCAGTTCTTGGCCTGGACACGGGCGGAGCCGATGCGCTCGTCCCAGAGCTGGCCGGCGCGCTGATAGGGCGTCTCGGGCTCGGGCGTCAGGCCGTAGCGGATAGTCGGCCGTCGGAACATGGGATCATTCTCCTTCTGATAGATCGACCGAGGCGCCGCCCACCGGGCGGTCGCCGGAAGAGAGGGCACGGCCCACGGTCTGGGCGCCGTTCCGCATCGATTGGCTGCGCTGCATCCGCCGCGCCCAGGCCGGAGCGCCGGCCGAAGCGGCGCCGGGCGAGCCTGAAGCGCCACCTCCGCCCGTCGCGGCCCTGCCACCGGCGGCGTAAGCTTCGCGCATGCTGGCCGCGGCCCGGCGCAGCGGGCTCATTGCGGCGGAGGCGGCGGCCTTGCCGACGCCGGCGACCCCGCCCGCCCGGTGGGCCGCGCTCGCGGCACCGGCCAAGCCGGCGGCACCGCGCGCCGTGCCACCGATTGCTCCGGCCAGCGCGCCGGCCCCGCCGATCGCCAGACCGGAAGCGGCCGCCGCAGCGCCGCCGACGGTGAGCGCAGTCCCGACAGCCGCACCCGCACCGAGTTGCGGGCCGCCGGCGATCAGGCCGTTGGCGATGCCGGGCCCGTAGATCGTGAGTGCCAGCAGCGAGAGCGAGGCGAGGATCAGCGTCAGCGCGTTGCCGATGGTCGGCGGGTCGTTGAAGCCGCCGGTGAACTGGCCGAAGATAGTCTGGCCGATGCCGACGATGACGGCCAGCACCAGCACCTTGACGCCGGACGAGACGACATTGCCCAGCACCTTCTCGGCGAGGAAGGAGGTGCGGGCGAACAAGCCGAATGGCACCAGCACGAAGCCCGCCAGCGTCGTCAGCTTGAACTCGATCAGGCTGACGAAGAGCTGGATCGCCATGATGAAGAAGCTGAGCACCACGATCAGCCAGGCGATCAGCAGGATATACCCCGTTCACGAGAGAATCCGAAAATCTCCCGGTGATATGACGCGAAAATTATCGCTCACGCGGTCGCAAAGCGTGTCCCAGTTTTTCGGGACGTCTTC